>WBZO01003016.1_pt1 | contig 20520 bp, 30 predicted proteins | sample 5204261 | NCBI WGS metagenome assembly WBZO01 (sample SAMN12412400, study PRJNA552823) | activated sludge metagenome | isolation source: activated sludge from anammox sidestream of wastewater treatment plant... | place: USA: North Carolina | collected 2017-09 | reverse complement strand
GAATGCGTCGCTCCTGGGCGTTGGTCAGTGGGCTAGAAGATAACTTTCGCATGGTTTGTAATTCCTTTCTTTGAGAAATACACCAAACCGCGCGTGCGCTCTACAAAATATCCTTCCCTATTCAATTGTAAAGGTGCGTGCTGCGTGCTGAGACGAAAAGAGTAGGGGACAAAATGTTACCGTCATCTGTTAGAGCAGGTGGCGGTTTCTTTTTTTGCCCCCAAAGAATTAGCGAACTTTTGCAGGAACATGACGCAGCTGCACGTCGCGCATGAATTTGAGAATGCTTGCCGTGGAAACAAAAACGCCCATCGTCGCGGTCTTTCGACGCGAAACGACGAGGGCATTTTCATCAATCAGGCGATACACGGTCTGGCGACTCAAACCAAGAACCTCTGCGGCTTCGGCTACTGTCATTTCATCCTGCTTCAACAATTCATTCATCCGTTCATCCTTTGGGAGTGTGGTTTTCTGCATTTTACCACCTCCCCTGCTCTGGAAACATTTTACCACAAGTTATACGCCTGTCAATAGGAAATTTTATAAACGATGTTACATGCTTGACAAAAGTTAAACACATGTTATACTAGCTGCATCAAATAAAATCGCGCGGCACAAGTGTTATCAGCACTCACGCCGCGCTAACCAAGTCTGCGAAGTGTCCACAGACAAGGCTAACGCGAATTGTATCATAAAATTCGCGTCGCACAGACGACCGGGACGGTGCCGCGCACAACACGGGAGTGCTCGCCAGAGCAGCGCACGCACCTTGTCAGACCGGTCCGAGTGCCCGAACGACGGTTCGGTGCTTTGAGTGTGGACACTTCGGGACCGAAAGGAATCCGAAGTGTCCGCTTTCTTTTCTCCTTCACCCGCCCTCGAGACCGACCCCGCGCTGACAGCGCGCACCTTCTCGAACAATCCCACTCTCTCCGCCGCGCTGCAACGCATTGCGGAACGCACGAATAATGTTCCTCCCCTGCCCGAACGCGCGTTCGACTATCTCATTCAATTCAAAACCGAATCGGATTGCTCCACCGAAGGATATCGCGTGTGCGCGTCCGACATTCTGACCGCCATCGCCGAAGCGCACCGCCAAGCCACGCCGAAACATCCCAACACGACGCTGCGCGTTGTGTCCGCGCAAGAATTGAACGGGCGAGGTGCAGCATGAGCGCAAATACTCCCTTGTCCATAGACAACGCGGAGATGGACAATTCCCCCTCGACGAGTGAGAGTGCCGCGCCCGCGCGCCCGCGTGCATTTCTCATCGAGTTCAAGAACGTTTGGCAGACCGTTCGCTTCGTCGTCATCGCGACGGATGTTTGGCAGGCAATGACGACCGCCGAGCAAGAGGTTGAACGCGCGTTCGGCGCGAGCGAATATGTGTATCGTCCTGTTCTCGTCAAAGAAATTGACGCGCAGGTGTTGTGCGCGCCGGGCATTGTGTTTGAGAGTGAGGCAACCGAATGAAGCACACGTATCGCTGTACGGTCTGTCGCTCGCAAGTTCGATTGAATGCCATCTCGCGTGTGATTGCGTACTGGTGCTATTTCTGCTGCAAGACCACCGAGCATCACCGCGAAGATTAAGCGAACACAAAGCATCGCGCGGTTGGCAACATCAGAAATTCAATGCTCCCAAACGCGCGGCGCGTGGCAAAATGATTATGCGACATGGTGGAGAATTACGCGGCAATAGTTACGACCGCAGACGGCGCAAACTCTGGCTGCTCAACACATTCGGGACCGGACGCATCTGCAAGTGTCATTGGTGCGGCAAGCGTCTGACCTTCAAAACGCTAACGCAGGATCGCCTACTGCCCGGCGACGCTGGCGGCAGATACATCAAGAGCAATCTCGTGCCGGCATGTTTGAAATGCAATCAGACTCGTCACTCGCACGCGGTCACGCCCTCTGCTCGATGTACGTTGAGCGTGACTGCGTGCGACAACCCCAAGCCGCGGCGCGTCGTCCGCTTTTGGCGACGTGATTACACCGTCAAGGAATTTTTGGCTATCACCCGATAGCCAGCAATCAAACGATAATCTCTCTCCTCCTGCGTGGGCGTGTCGTCAAGCGGGGCGGCGCGCCCACGTCACCGAAAAGGATAAAACAATGGCTGAACAAAAATTGATTGAACGCGAATGGATACCCCTCTTTACTCCGGGCTTTGATACGGACATTCTCGCCGATACGACGCCGCAGCAATTGGTAGCGCGCGTGCTGGCGTATGACCGCGACGTGGCAAATCTGATTGCCGCCGCGCCCGAGCTGCTCCGCGCATTGCAAGCGATGTGCGACACGTTTGGCTTGATGTTCGACAACAATCCGCCGCCCGACGAATTCGAGTCGGACGCACAGGCGCGCACCATCGTCGAAAGCGCGCGGTCGGTGCTCGCACAAGCGAAAGGACAATCGAAATGAAATCTGGATTGCTTTGGTACGATGCCACGAAAAAAACGCTTGTCGAAAAAATTGAGGATGCCGCCGCGCGGTATCAATACAAATTCGGCGTGCGTCCTAATCGTGCTTTTGTCCATCCGTCGGATATGCCAGCGGAACCCGCCGCAATCGAGGCAAAGGGCATTGTCATTGAAACCAAACACACCATCATGCCAAAACACATTTGGATTGGTGTAGACGAATCACTTGAGGTGGCTCATGCGCAAGGATAAACAACCTGTATCATTCCAACGCCCGCTCGCGGTCAAAATCATTCACGACTTTGAGTGGAGCATGACGGACCGCTTGCGCGCGGGCATGATTCTGCCGGTCACGCGCGCCGACGTACCCGAGCGTCCCGGTCAAGCATTCACGGTCTGCGTGCAAGTGGATGAATATGTCGCAAGTGATGACGCTCCCAGTACATCGAGCATCGAGCGTCATCACTTGCGAGAAGTCATCGTGCGACCGCATTTGTTCACAACCGACCTCAGCGCAGACCCTGACGCAGTGTGGCGCACGCGCGTCGCCAGCCTCATTCAAAACGGATACAAAGAATGGATTGCGCGCCCGGACCGTGAGCGCAGTCCCGAATCTGATTTCGGCGGTTGGTATTCGCTGAATGGGGAAAAGAATCCTGCCGCGCATCGCTGGAGCGTATCGTGGATTGAGGACACCGGCGAGATTTACGCGCGCTGCGAGCACACAGACGAATACATTTTGCTCGGTATGACCAAGCCGGGCGATGAGTCACAAGTCGAACGCGCGCTCGATGGATGGTCGAACCCTGACCTCGAAGTGTTTCACAACTTGCAAGCGTTGTGGGAGCAAATCCAACAGCGCGGCGCAAGCGTGAGAGGGTAAAGCTATGACCCTCATCGCGGTTTACAATTCGGAAGGATGTGTGGGACGCTGCGACGCGCGTTGTTATGCAGCGAGTACGCCCGACTGTGACTGTATTTGCGGGGGAAGCAATCACGGCGTGGGGCAGCAGCGCGCAATGGACAATACGCGTGCGCTCGCGGAATCGTGGATTGAGCAGTACAGCGAAAGCCATGCCCGCGAGAACATCACGCACTTTGAAATTCCCGGCGCGCAAATGGCGCTGCCGATGTGACGGAATTTTTTTGCAACCGCGCGCGAACGCGTTCAATGCGACGGCTTTTCTCACAAGTTGCCATTTTGAACGCGCTCGCGTGATACAATCAAACACAGGAGACCCAAGATGAAAAATTACCGCACCTATCGTTGGTCTGAACTTTCCAACGCCCAAGTTAAAGCGGCGCGCCGCTTTTCCGACCAATTGAATATCAGCGTGTCCCAAGCCGCAAAGTATCTCAACTATTGCTTTGCGTGCGAGCGCGGCGAGGTTACGCGCGAGGAATTTCACAAAGCAACCGGTCACAAATGGGTGAGTCCCGAACAACGCGCGGAACGCGATGCAGCTATGCGCCGCGCGGACGAACTCACCGATTTTGGCAGAAACGAGCCGGGCGCGTGAAACAGCGCATCTTGCTGGACCAAGCGGGCTTGCGACGGCTCGCCTTGCTTTCCGCGAACAAAAATGATTATGCCGATGTGCGGCATTATTACGCGGCGACGGATACGCGCGCTATCGTCGTCGCGCGCAATGGCATGAAGCTTGGCGTGCAGCTCGCCAATCAAGTCGCCGACGCGGAAGTAGCGACCGACGCTGGCACGCGTGGATTTGTGTTCGAGAACAATGAAGGCAAACTTCATTCCAAAGCAACAATCTTTCGCACCGTGCGCGCTCGCTACGACATCACGCTTTCGCAATTTCTGAATGATGCGCCAAAGGATTAAGTCGCGCGAATGGAAACGCGTCAAGCCAATCACGGCTTGACGCGTTTTGTAAAGCTGCTATAATTTTGGCAGGTTTCACGAGGATACTGCAAGAAAAGTTTTCGCGAGCATGAATCGGATGAAGTGAATCCGCTCTTGCTTTTTCGGTTCGTTCGATCCGCCGAAACCTGCAGCCGCTCAATCTTGAGCGGTTATTTTTTTGTCCGCGCCTCCTTCACTTTTTTGTTAAAGTCACGAATCCACATGCGTTCCTCGTCGTCCAGCCAGCCCCAATTGCCCTGCCCGCCGTACAACTGATAGAACCGTTCCACATCCGCGAGCGGAATTACATCATACGGCATGTCACCAAAGAGTTTCATCACGTCGTCGAACTCGACGCAGTGCGCGAACGCGCGCAGATATTCGGCTGCCTGCTCGTGTCCTGGCGGGACAATGCCACTGATGACCGAGAGCACGCCGCACTTTTCAGGATTGGTGAGAGTCGTCGCGCACGCGCGGATTACGTCCAGCGAGGCGTCCGGCTTGCGTTTCACAAGTTTCATGAGGCGCGCCGCGCGTTCGAGTTCAATCATCCCGCGCTGTTTGCCGAGCCAATCGAGCGGCGGCGGGACCGCGCTCGTCGGGTGATTGCAGTAAATCGTCGGATTGCTAAAACATTTCAACATCGTTTCAATCATCACGCGTCCGCGATGCTCCTCGCGCGCGGAAAGTTTTGGCGCGTCCGGCTCGGCAGTTTCGACAGGCGTTGTGAATACGTCGAGTCCGAATGCGGCAAAGAGGTTTGGATGCTGCGATAGTTTATTCCGCGCTTTCATCTTCACCTCGCATTCCTCGCATGTCATCACGCATAGAGTTCATCGAGTCGCGTGTGCGTGATGACATGCGACCATAGTGCTGGGTGTGTTCATGCCGGCATTTTGCGCATGCGCCGTCTTGGTCGGGAACAAAACTATCTTCGATGTTGCAGCACTCGCAATTGTTTTCCTCCTCATCTGTTTTAAGTTCCAGCACACCGCGCGCCGCGTATTCCAGCGCGCGGTCCCACTCTTTGCCGCCAATCCAATAGTCCTTCATCGAGTCCGCCAACTCATCGAGGTCGTCTTTGGTGAGTTCGCTCACGTCGTACCCCGCGTTCTCGAAGATTTCCTTGTCAATGATGAAGGTGGTGTGCGTCCACGTCGCGCGTTCTTCCGGCGTTTGCGACATTGCGCGCAGCAGGATGTCCAGCGAGCATTCCAATTCGTAAGCGTGTCCGGGCGTGATACCGTCCAATGCGCGTATTGCTTGTTTCATTTCCGCGATTTGCTGTTGCTCTTGTTCGGTAAGCATGATTGTTTCCTTTGTCTAAAGCGAAACTGCCTGCCACAATCACTTGTGGCAGGCAGTCGTCTGAAACTATTTCGATTTTTTGTTGGTCGCGGCGTTCGTCGGCTTGGGGGCGGGTTTGACTTTGTCCTTTGCCTTTGCTTTCGACGCCGCTGATTCCGGCTTTGCTTTGCTCACGGGTGCGGAAGCGTCGGGCTCGGCTTGTGGCGCCTCATCGGGTTTCGGCGTTTCGTTCGTCGGCATGGGCGCTTCGTCTGAGCGCTTCAGCGACGAAGACTTGTCCGCTTTCGGTTGAACCGTATCGCCGACGTGCATGGGCATCATCACATGGCGATAACGCGGCAGTGCGATGTAGCCCGGCGCGCTGGACGTTGTGACGCGCAGGGCGATGGGGTGCTGGAGTTGCCCCCCACTCCCACCATTGTTGAACGACGCCGCGCGCAGGGCATCGCTCAAAAAATCCGCATTGAACGCAATCTCGAAATTTTGTTCGGGCTGCCATGCGGGGTCGAACGTTGCGGGAATGATTTCGGACACATCGCCCGTGTCCGCGCTCGATGCGGCGACGAGCACATGGTCGAGTTTGACTGTGAGCCGCGCGCAGTGCGTTTCGCTGATGAGATTGACGCGTTGAAGCGCGGCGAGCGCGGGCTCGACGGCGAGCGGGAGATAGGGCAGCGACGGCACGGGGTTCGGCACGATTTGATTAAAGTCGGGGAAATTCCCGTCAATCAGATTCATGCGTAACCCGCCCGCATTCGTTTCCACCTGCACCATGCCGTATTCCAACACGCCCTTTTTGTCGAGCTGCAGGTGAAAGAGGAATTGAATCGGTTTCGCCTCATCGGTCGCGATTTTCAACGTTTCGGCAAAGACTTTGGCAGGCACAATCAGACCGAGTGAATCGAGCGGTTGGTCTGCATCGAAATGCAGCGTGACATCGCGTTCAAGCACCGCGAGCCGAAACCCATCGGCGCTGCTGAATTCAAGCGTCACGTTTTGCCCGGATGCAGTGGGGAATTTTCCAGAGACATACACGCCTTGCAAGACGGGGCGCGAGTCGTCGGTTGCCACGCACGGCACAATGCGTTTGACAATTTCGTTCACCGCCTCGTGCGTCATATCGGCGCCGACGACAATGGATTTGCCGTTGAACGCGGTCGCGGGGGGGAACTCGCTCGGGTCCATGGATTTGAGCGACACATTCAAGCGTCCCGCCTCGATGCGCGTGAGGTACGTTTTCGCATCGGTCGTGAGCGTCACGAGCAAATCGTCGTTCACGCGCGCCAACAAGTCGCCGAGCAAATGCGGCACGCACACTTTGCCCGGACGCAACACTTTGGCTTGCGCCAGATGCCAAAGTGTGAAATTCAAGTCGGTTGCGGTAAAGCGCAACGACTCGGCATCCAGTGATTCGATGAGAATGTGGGAGAGGACGGGAATGCTCGACCCTTTGCCGCGCGCCCGGTCCACGTTTTTGAGCGCCGCTTTCAGCGCGCCCGCGCGCATCACGATTTGTTGTCCCGTTTCGGCGGATGGGTCGGAAACGAGTTTCCGCGCATCCGATTTGCTCGGCGCTTTGACGGCGGGCGTCGTGGGTTTCGTTGGCGCGGGCTTGTCCGCAGACAAGTCCGCAGTGACATCCGCCGAGAGTTCGAGCGCGGCATCAATCGCCGCTTGCGCGCGTTCGGCTTGTTCCATCTTTGCGTTCTTGACGAGCAATTCCGCTTTCGCCGCGATGATTTGTTCATCGGTTTGCGGCGTCGGTTTCGGTGTGGTTTGTTTGCGCGTCGCGCGTCTGGGCGGTGTGGGTTTTGCGACGGGTGCGGTGGGCGTATTCGCGTTTGTGGTCTTGACCGCTTTGGTCTTGACGACATTCGTCTTGCCGTTCGCGGTTTTGGCTTGCATGGCTTTAGCGATGCGTGCGTTTTCTTTTTGCAGTTTGGTATTCACTTTGGGTCTCCTGAAAGAATTTTTGGTCGAGACGTTGCTCGACGGGTTTGTCCGTTGATTACAACGGGTTTGGTTGGGTGAGGTCGCTAGTCTCGCTTGAGCGGTTCGTCTCCTTTTGCCAAAGTCAACGGTTCGAGCACCAACACGATGTTGCCATTGCGTTCCTCGCGGGTGACACGGAGTTGGGTGTATGGTGCGAAGATTTGCGCAACCCATTTGCCGCGCAACCGAATGATTGCTTTTTCGGGGGGCAGCCAGGGCGCGCAGTTGCCCATGGGCTGGACGGTGATGGTCGGTCGGCGTCGCATGATTGGATTTCCTTACGCGATGCGCTTGCACGCGAAGCGATTGCGAATGTTGCGATGAAAGTACGCGCCCTTGCTTTTGGCTTTGAGCCATCGCGCAAACGTCTGCACAGCGACGCCGCGATATTGATAAATGGAGTAGTTGCCGTTGCCGCGCTTGAATTCGACGGTGATGGTCTTGCGCTTGGGGTCGTAGCCAATTGCGTGAATGAATGAGGATGTAACAGGAATCATTTGTTGGGTCTCCTGATTTGCCTTGCGGAAACAGGACTGCCGCCCACATGGGCGGCAGTCCTGAGTCGTGCTAGTTGACCGTGAGGGTCAGAGTCAGACGTTCGGGCAGCTTGTTGCCAACTGCCCACTTTTGGATGTAGAGGGTGCCGATTTTGGGCGGCATCCCTGCGTCGGTCACTTCGTCCAAGCGGTAGCAGTTCTTGGTCTCCGGCTTGTCGGCGTGCGGGACAAACGTCACGTGGACGCTTTCCGCTTTGGGTTGGGTTTTGGCGTTGGTCGCCATACTTGGGTCTCCTTTTGCTGCGTTTCGCAGCGATTGAATTTTGGTGTGCGTTACTGCACAGTCCGACTCTAGCACTCGCAATCTCCTGACGTCAATACAACAGGTGTTCATCGGACAGATGTGCAGCAATCTCCAAAGCACTTGCAAAAGCATTGACCCAACGCGCGGCGCGTGGTAAAATTTTTTGCGGTTGGGGGTGGGTCTCCTGACCATGCCCTTGCCCTGCCGGAACACCGATGGGCAAGGGCAACGTGGATACAGAGAGTTCGGCTACTCTATGCAACGGAGCGCCGTGCGATATATTTCGCGCGGCGCTTTTTCATTTCTCCCGCCACCGCGCGGCACGACACGGAGGAAATTACATGGCGACGGCAGCGCCACGCAAAACAAAGGCAGAAAGCGCAATTCACAAATTCAAGCGTTGGCTTTGGTCCAAGTTCATCGAGTGGGATTCGTTCGAAGAGATTTGCAGCGAGATTGGTTTCGGCGAAATTCGCATTGTCATTCACGACGGCGAAATGCGGGACCTGCACATTGATTTGCATACTCGCAAAGATAAATGATTTTGCACAGCGAAATCACGCCTACTCGCACAAAAGAGCGGCGACCAATTGGTCGCCGCTCTTTTGTTTCACTCCTTTATTGTTTTTTGCCTTTGGCTTTGTTCGGTGGAAATGCCATGCCGTAGCGCAGCATCGAATCGTACAACGTGCCGACAATCGGCGCTGCCACGTCGCGCAGGTGCGGGTCGTCGCTGGTGAGAAGCATTTGCAGGTACGCCGCGAACGATTCGCCGATACCGCCAACCTTTTTCATTTCGGGTAAGCGTTCGTCGAGCGGAAAACGCCGCGCGTAATTGGCGTTGCGAATGGCATTGCGTTCGTCCACCGCTTGTTGAATCGCCGAGTTGGGATTGGTGAAGGATGCGAGGTCAAAGAGCGTTTCATTGGCTTGCTCGGCGAGCAAATTGCCGCAGAGGATTTTGAATTCTTTGAGCACCGGCTTGGCGGTCCCGGTGAGATAGGCGAGCGCGATGCGCTGGCGGTTGGTGTCAAGCGGCGCCATCACTTCGCCGAAGGTATCGGTGATTTGTTTCGTGCGAATCAATTCTTGCACGTCAGGTATGAGATTGAGCAGCGATAAACGCGCGGCGACGTGCTTGGCGTTGCGGTTCGATTTCTCGGCGGTCTCGCTCACCGTCCAGCCGAATTTTTCCATCCGCTTTTTGTACGCCGTCGCTTCATCTATGGGGTCAATGTCGACGCGATGCACATTTTCCGAGAGCATGATGGCAGCGGCTTGTTCGTCGTTGTATTCGCGGATGATGGCGGGAATGGTTTGCCAACCGAGCGAACTCACGGCGCGGAATCGGCGTTCGCCCGCGACGATTTCAAATTGATAGGGTCCGTCCGTAAACGGACGGACAGTTATCGGCTGTGCGAGCCCGTTGGCTTGAATATCGGCGGCGAGCGCGTTCAGGGCATTCGCGTCGAAGACGGTGCGGTCGTTGTCGCCGGCGCGAATGACTTTCACCGGCACATTGTTTATTTGGTCGAGTTTCGTTTTCATGGGTCTCCTGACATTTCGCCTTTGGAAATGAAACAACCTGCGCTATTCAAACAGCGCAGGTTGCGATTGGTCGTCTTGAGAATTCTTTCCGGCTTTGCCCCAGTCGTCGCCGCGAATAAAGTCATGTATCCAGAATTCGCGTGCCCGTTCGACGTAGGGGTTTTCAATGTCCGAGAGCGGTTCGAGTAAGCAGCCCTCGTCAAGCCAATGCTCGTAACTCCGTTCCATCTTGCGCCCGCGCCCGGTGTGTTTGTCGAGTGCATAGTCGGGAATGTCCAACCGTTTGCCGTGCCGCCGTTCCTGCTCGACGACCGTGTTGAATTCGTCGGCGATGCGAGATTTCGGCGACCGGCACATGGCGAGAATGGTTGTCGCCAGAATGAGTTTCGCCGAACCGTTGCCGTTGCGCGTCGAGCGAAATTCAAAAAACGCGGCGCGCTGCTGCGGCACGAGCAAGAGCAGGGGAATGTTGGCGATGCCAATGTCTTCGTTGACGATGACGACCAACCGGCGCCACAGGTATGCCTCATAGAGAGGTGTGAGTTCGAGCGCCCAGTAGTAGGCGTTCTCTTCGTTGCCGCGGCGAATTTCCTTTTGGAGCGCGCTGATTGCCTCCATCAGGTTGTAGCCGTTTTGCGTTTTGGCTTGGTATTGCATGGTCTATTGCTCCTTCGATTGAGGTTGGGGTTGTTGGTCCCGGGCGTAGACCCAGTGACAATCCATTTGCCCACAATGCGGGCAAGTGGCGAACTCGGTAAGACGCGCGGCGGCATTGCTGCCGAGTTCATATCCTTCGCGGTCATGGGACAAATCAAATTTGCCCTGACAGCGATTGCACCGGGCGGGTGTTCCCGCTGAATAAGTCTGCATGTATCTGCTCCTTGAGAGAATGGGATTTGGTCTTGCAGGTCTGACTCTAGCACACGCGTTCTAGGAACGTCAATACAACAGATGTTCAGCAAAAAGTTCCGAAAGAGAGAGAGAAATGAATCAATTTCGCGACCGCATCATAGAGGTCAAAAAAGTAAAGTCACGGGAACTACTCGACAATGAGGGGAATTGGCGATTGCATCCGGACGCGCAGCGTGAGACCATGACCGGCGTTTTGAATGAAGTCGGCAAAGCGGATGTGTTGCTCGCGTATTATTCCGCGCGCAACAACAATCAATTGACGCTGTTTGATGGTCACTTGCGGAAAGCGTTGGATGCGGACGAAGAGTGGACCGTCGCCATCACCGATTTGAGCGACGCCGAAGCGGACAAGATGCTGCTGGTGCTCGACCCGCTCGCGGCGATGGCGGAAATGAATAAAGCGCGCCTGTTGGATTTAACAGACCGCGTCAACACAGATGATTTGATGGTGCGCGAACTGCTACGCAAAATGGAACTCGAAGCGCAGCGCATCGGCGAGGAAGACGAGGACGGCGAAGGCGGCAAAAAAGAAAAGACCGGTCCCGCCGCGATGGAATTGATGCCGTTTGAGCATTACGATTACGTGCTGCTCATGTTCAAGAATGAGTTGGATTGGTTGGCTGCCGTTGACACGCTCGGTCTGGAGCGACGCGCCGATTTGCGCAAGACGAACAAGATTGGCTTGTGTCGCGTTGTCAGCGGCAAACAAGTCATCGAGCGCATACAACAGTTGGAATTTCAGAACGCGAATTACGCGAATCAAACGAAACCCGCGAAAGAAGAACCAACGCATGAGAATAGTCATACCGAGCCGGAAACGCGCGGACACGATAGCGAACCGGACGCTGAAACTGTTTCCCGACGCCATCGTGACAGTGGACGAACGCGAGCGCGACGAGTACAGAAACGTCACGCCTAATTTAGTTTTGCATCCACCGTTTGAATCTCTTGCGGAGATTTTGAATTGGATTGTGGACGCGTTCGACGATGAAACGCTCGTCGTCGCGGAGGACGACATCACGCGTTGCGTCTCGTTTGTTGGGAACAATGTGCGCGTGTTCCGCAATCCCGCCGAGGTACTCCAGATCGTCGAGAATTGCGCGGAAGCGGCGCGCGGCGCAGGCGCGCGGATGTTTGGATTCACCGATTCCGCAAACCCAAAACATTTCAAACCACAAGACCCGCTCTCATTCGTTGCGAACCTCTACACGATTTACGGGTACGTGGGGAAGCAGGTGCGGAGTGACCCGAAACGCAGATTGTTCCGCGACATGGACACATCGCTGACTGAGTTGATGAACAATCGCATTGTGTACTGCGACACGCGTTTTCATTTTGAATCCGTCGCGCCGCTGCGACAAGGCGGCGGTAACGCAGTCAATCGGGCGCGCGAGGATTTAGCAGGCGCGATGGATTTCATGCAGCGCAAATGGGGTCATTACGTCCGCGCAGGCAAGAGCGGAGATTTGGTGTTGAATGTGGGGGGAATCAAACGCCGCCAAGCCAAAGTATGAATCGAATGAACTCCATTCGCGTTATCATTCCAAGCAAAGGGCGTTCCAAGACCATCGCACAGTATTCGCTTGCGTTGTTTCCTCATGCCGTCGTGTCTGTTGACGAGCGCGAGGTAGACGATTACGCGCCGGTGATTGCACAGGTCGCCCACAAGGGAGCGACCCTACTGCCCCACCCGCCGCTGCGCTATCTGCCGCAAATCCGCAACTGGCTGCTCGACAATGTCGCCGACGAATCGTTCGTCATGGTTGACGACGATGTGCGACGCGTGTACAGCAAAGTCGGCAAGGTCATCAAGCATTATCGCAAACCCAATGATGTGATGCAGATCATTGAGAACGCGCACGAATGCGCGCGTGGAATTGGCGCGCGTTTGTTTGGGTTCACGCAGGACGGCGGCGTGTTTGGATTCAAACCAACCGACCCGCTGCGCTTCAACGGTTGGGTTGGAACCGTGTTCGGTGTCATCGGGCGCGGTATCCGCTATGACGAGCGAATCACCATCGGCAGCGAAGATATGGATTTGTCACTGCAACATTTGCAGGAGCATCGCATCATCTTTATTGACGAACGCTTTCACTTTGAATCGCCGAATCGTCTGCGCGCGTTGGGCGGCGTCTCGGTGAATCGTTCACTCGAGCGCGAGATGCAAGACAGTGAATTGATTCAAACGAAGTGGGGCAAGTTCATTGAGGTCTATTTCAAAGAGAGTGGAATTCGCGTCAAGAGCGTGCGAGTGCCGCGGCGACAGGCGAAAGTGAAGTGATGGACGCGAAAGCGGAAAAATCGCCTTCGCTGATTTGGGAAAGACGCGAGGGCGAGCCGAACAAATGGTTTGACCGATTTCAAACTTACTTGCTGCTCGGTTCGTCGCGGTCGCTCTATGCGGCATACACGGCTTGGCGCGAGCGGAATGGCGCGAACCGCGCGCAAAAGCGCGCGGGATTGCCGCAATCGTGGCGTCTGGCGGCGGAACGTTGGGAATGGGCAAAACGCGCGGAGCAATTTGACGAACACGAACGCGCGCAGCACGTGGCAGAATGGGCGCGCCGGCGCGATGAATTGCGCGAACACGAGTGGAAATTTTCGCAAGAATTGTTGGACAAAGTGCGTCAAATGCTCGTGTTCCCATTAGCGAAAACGGTGCGCTCGACGCAGGACGGCGGGCAGACGGTGGTCACAGAGGTTTACCCGGCAAATTGGAAACTCGCCGACGCCGCGCGCATGTTGGAGGCGGCGAGTAAATTGGCGCGGCTCGCCGTCGGTGTCGAAACCGAACGCATCGGCGTTGACGTTGGTCTGACGGCAGATGATTTGGTGCGTGCCGCGCGCGAAGTGATGGAATGGGAGCAGCAAACCTATGGCAGCTTGTCTGCGGACAAGACGGAGTAGAACAAGACATAGGAATTTGGTCTTGATTCAGTGTCTTGACCGCGCGCGCGCGGCGTGCTAGAATGTTTGTGCGATGGACGCTCCGTTTTCGGCTGCCCAATTTGTTGCTTTCAAAATCGCTATGGCGGCGATGGTCGTTGCCGCGTTGCTGCAAACGCGCGTCCACGAGTTTTACCCGGATGCGGATGTGATTGTGAGGATACGCAAAGGGAACATCCTTCCCCAAATTGACATCCAAGACCGCATCAAAAATTGAAAGTGCGGTTTCTCGTGCGGCAAAGCGCACAGGAGAAACCTGCATTTTAATTGGCTAGGTGCTGCGAGGACGTGACCCGTCTAGCGCGCTGAACGCCCACCGGTACGTACCGACGGCACGGCTTAGACATTGAAAATGAAAAGCCGCGCGGAGAATTTCTCCGCGCGGCTTTTTTGTTGCGTTCGATTCGACGGGATAATTTCATGGTTATTGATGCAGCGATTCTGATTGCGCTGGGGGGCGTGATTACGGCAGTGATAGCATTTTTCCCGGCATTTTCGGGATACATCCAATCCCGAGCAAACGCAAAAAAAATTGAATCGGAGGCGCACACGATAGCGCGCAAGGACGAAATTACGTCGCTGCGTGAAGAAGTGGCGCGTCTCTCCGGGCGCGTGGACGAGCTCTCGACCGCGAACGCGCGTTTACAAAATGAGAATCTGCATTTGCAGGCGCAAGTCATTGCGCTGCGCACTGAAAACGCGTGGCTGCGCACGCAGTTGCGCCAGAGCGGTATCGAGATTCCCCCCCTGCCTCCCGAAATTCGCGACTTGAATACCGGGCTTGCAAATCCTTCGGATTCGCCCAGGCACAATGACGGCGCAAACAATGACACCTAAACCCACACCAACGGAAGTACGCATCCCTCTCCATTGGATTGCGCTCAGTATTGTCCTCTGTTCGTTCATCGGCTGCGGCGTTGCCGCGTATTTTCTGTTTCACACATAGGAGGGTTCTACTATGTCTGCTCTTTCTGCTCGCACATTCATCCGTTTTGCAGTGATTGCTCTCACGCTCGTGCTTGCCGTGCTTGTCGGCGCGCTCACCCCCGCCTTGACCTATGCGGCGCCGCCCGCGCAAACCCCGCCGACAGGTGCGAATGAATTGGCGTCCACCGTGTCGGCGTTTCTCGATGTGCTGATGGCGCTGCTCATCGGCGGCGCGGTCGCGTATGTGCTGCAAATGATTCCCGCGTGGCGTGATTGGTCGCCGACACAATTTCCTTTCGCCAAGCCATTGATTGTGTTGGTGTTGACCGCGCTATTGGGCGGCGCATTGTCATCGCTCAAAGTCATTGCGACGGCGGAATTGTTCGCGCAAGCGCCGGAGTGGGGGCGCGCGTTTGTTGGATTCATTGTCATTTTCGTCGGCAGCCAATTGACTTACCAACGCGGTTTTGACGCGCGCTGGCGCATGCAATAGGAACGCGCAATGGCGTACTGGATTGCTTGGACTTGCGCTGAATATGTGCGGTCACAACTCGAGCGCGCGTATTTTCTTGACCTGCTCGACGACGGCGAGGATGCGCCAGAAGTTTTTGTTGTGGGCGGTGTGAACTTGGATTCGCCCAAGCGCAGACGCGAGGCGCAATTGATTTGGAGCCGCGCACGCGCGTAGCACATTATGGACGCTACCCAACCATGGGCGCGGCAACCCAAAGAACCGGCACTGTGGCACGAACGTTTTCAACGCTATCTCTATCTGGGACCTGCGCGGTCGTTGATTGCGGTCTATCGCGCAGAGGCGAAATCGGAAAAGAGCGCGGCGGAGCGCGCAAGAGCGCGCAATGTGCCGGGCGCGTGGTTTGCAGCCGTCAAGCGTTGGAGTTGGCATGTGCGCGCGGAAGCGTTCGACGATGCGGAGCGAAAACGACGTGATGAACTCTATGCCGCGCGCGCGGATGAAATTTTGCAGAGTGGGTTCGCACAGCGATTCATCCGCATCGCAGAGTTGAACCGGCTGGCAGAGCTGCTGCAAACGGAACTTTACACCGAAGATAAACGTTGGCTGCCGGACGTGAAACAAATTGGCGGCGGCGACTTCGCCGAACGCGTGGACATTGTGCGATTCAATGCGGCGGTCGTCGAACAATACCGCGAGACGCTCGAAGACATCGCGATTGAAATGGGCGAGCGCGTGCGCGGGCTCAATCTTTCGGGCAAAGTCGCGGTGGCACAAGTATCGCTCGACGAGATTCTCGCAGCAGCGGACGAAGTCAAGCAGGATGAGCAAGCCATTTTGAAACAAATCGGCAAACCTTCCGAACATAATGAATGACCAAAATCGAAATTCGCGAAGGTCTCAAGTGTCAAAAATCGGCGCTGTATTTTATTTATCAGTACGTCCAGATTTATGACGCGACGCGGCGGGAATGGGTCCCGTTTCATCTCTATCCCGCGCAAGTGCAAGTGCTGAATGCGCTCCTTACCAATTCGCTGCTCGTGATATTGAAAGCGCGCCAACTCGGGATGACGTGGCTCGTGCTCGCGTTCATTCTATGGTCTATGCTCTTTCATCCCATTGTCACTGCGCTGCTGTTTTCCAAACGCGATGACGAGGCGACGTACTTGCTCGGTGTCGAACGCCTCAAAGGGATGTATGAACGGCTGCCCCCATTCTTGAAAGCGCGGAGCATCGAAGTAGACAACGACCATGAGTGGCTGCTCTCGCAAGGTTCGATTGCGCGGGCATTCCCGACGAGTGCGGGCGATTCGTACACCGCAAGTATTGTGTTTGTGGACGAAGCCGACCTTGTGCCTGACTTGAATCGTTTGATGAATTCGGCGAAACCGACGATTGACGCGGGCGGCAAATTGATTCTGCTTTCGCGGGTGGACAAGACGAAACCACAGAGCGAATTCAAGAATATCTATCGCGCGGCAAAGGCAGGCGCGAACGGTTGGCATCCGATTTTCTTGCCGTGGACGGTGCGCCCGGAACGAACGCCGGAATGGTACGAGCAGCAAAAGCGCGACATTCTCGCCCGCACGACCGCGCTGGACGACCTGTATCAGCAATACCCGGCGACGGACACCGAAGCGTTGGCGCCAAGCACGTTGGACAAACGCATTGCGGCGATTTGGTTGGAGCAATGCTACGCCGAGCACGCGGGCTTGTCTGCGGACAATTTGCCGAAGGATGCGCCCGCGATACCCGGACTCGTCATTTACAAATTGCCGGAAGCAGGACGCCAGTACGTCATCAGCGGCGATCCGGCAGAAGGCAATCCAACGTCTGACGATTCGGCGTGTGAAGTGTTGGACAAACTGACCGGCGAAGAAGTGGCGTCGCTCGCGGGCAAATTTCAACCTGCCGTATTCGCCGCTCACATTGACGCACTGGGAAAATTTTTCAATCGCGCCGACGCGATGATAGAGCGCAACAATCATGGACACGCAGTGCTGCTCTGGCTGCGTGACAATTCAAGTTTGCGTATTCTGACCGGATTCGACGACAAAGACGGTTGGCACTCGACCGTGCTGGGCAAGACAATGTTATACGACGCGTGCGCGGACGCATTCCGCAACCAAGAAACGATGCTGCACAATTTTTCGACGTTCACGCAACTTTCGATGATTGAGGGCTCGACCCTGCGCGCGCCCGAAGGCGAAATGGATGACCGCGCGGACGCGTATGCACTTGCATTGGTGGCGCGTGTGCGTGCCGGCAGTCGCGCGAGCGTGGATTGGGTTTAAGTCAATGAACGATACGGTCTATCAAGTCGCGCCGCCGCAATTGGTGTATGCGGTCTGGGTTCGCGGTCACGGCTGGCTCAAGGAAAAAGACGACGACGCGCAAACCACCTTCGTGGCGTTCAGTCCCGAAGTTGCCGAATCTGCTGCGCGGTTGTGGGGCAGAGATGCACAAGTGCTGCCATTCGACCAATCGCTGCTCGACCTCGAGCAGAAATTTTTGCGGCGTGAAAAAGAGTTGACCGCGCCGCGCGGCGTGAAGGCATGGCTGAGGCAAAATGGCATATTGGTCTGAAGTCTCGACACAATTGAATCGCGCACAGCGGCAAGCGCAGTACGTGACGACAATTGCCGGTTCGTATGCGGGCGGTCCGGTCAGCGACCCCGATCCATCGTTGTATGCGAACCAAGCGCGGCTCATGCAGCAGTTGTCGTGGGTCTATTCCGCGATTTCGCTCGTGTCGCAGTCTGCCGCGTCGCTCGCGCAATTCCAAGTCATGCAGCTGCGCGCCGAAACCAAAAAGCCGATTGTCAATCACGAGTTTGAACAACTCTTGCGCGCGCCGAATCGCTATCAGTTTGATTCACAATTCGATTTTTTTGAGGCGCTGTTCGGCTTTTTGAAATTGAGCGGCAATTGTTATCTGTACTTGAACGCGCTTTCGCCCACGCTGCCGCCTGCCGAGATTTACATTCTGCGTCCCGACCGGGTGATGGTCGTTCCCGACCGCCAAACGTTCGTGCGCGGCTACGTGTTCAATGTGGACGGCGCCGAACTCGTATTCGAGCGCGACGAAATCGTGCACATCAAGGCGTGGCATCCGCTCAACGATTGGTATGGTCTCACCGCGATTGAGGCGCTTTCGTTAGCTGCCGAGACCGACCTGAAAGAGGCGGGCTGGAATAAGAATTTTTTTGACAAGCAGTTTGCGAAACCACAGGGCGCGCTTGCGTATGCGGACATGATTAACGATTCGGATTGGGACAAACTCAAAATCGAATCAAAAGAAGAATATGGCGGCACACAGCGACGCTTGATGATGCTGCGCGGCGCGGGCAAGGGCGGCGTGCAATGGTTACAAATGGGCTTGTCGCAAAAAGACATGGAGTTTATCACCGGTCGGCAGTTCAACAAAGAAGAGATTTATCAAGGACTGGCACCGGGACTCTTGCAGATGCTGGACAAAAATTCGACGGAAGCAAATAGTATTGCGGGCGAAAAGGTCTTTCGCGAATACACGCTCTATCCGCTCTTGAAACGCGTGCAAGAAAAATTCACGGCGAAAATTTTGCCGCGCTATGGCGATGATTCGGCGGACGGGTCGGGACTCGTCGGAGAGTTTGAAGAAATCCGCGCGCGGGACCGCGTGCTCGACATGCAGGAACGGCAGGCATTCGAACGCGTGCACACGGTCGCCGAAGTGCGCGCCAAGTACGACAATGACGGTCCGCTCGGCGATGAACGCGATGAATTGCTTGTCGCGCAGGCGCAATCATTCAATCCAAATGCAGGCGCGTTGATTGCAGGGCAGGGAATGGATGCGAATGTCGCGAACACCATGCCGCCGCAAAATCCGAGCGTCCGCAATGCCGAGAACGCCGACCAAGCAGGCGACGCCATTGACAAGAACGCGGCAAAACCAGAAGCCAAAGCGACGAATCAAACCGGTGTGATGGTCGCGTTCGCACTCCCGACGGGCGCGGCGCTCACGCTGCATCAACTCGCGCAAGATACGTTTGGCGAAAACGCTGAGATTACGCCCGCCGACGAAATGCACATCACGCTGGCGTATTTCGGCGACGCGGACACGGTGAATTGTTCGCGCGAGACCCTCACCGCGTTGGTGCGCGCGTTTGCGGCGGAGCATTCGCCCATCAATGGCATGGTCGGCGGTGTGGGGCGATTTACGAATGCGGAAGCGGACGGCAGAAGCGCGGTGTATGCGTCATTTGATTCGCCGATGCTGCCGCGCTTACAGCGCGATTTGATGGACCTGCTCGACGGCGCGGGCGTGTCGGTAGACAAATCGCATGGCTTCACACCGCATATCACATTGGCGTATGCCGATGCAGATTTTGACTTGGCGCAATTGCAAATGCCGCGAACGCAAATCACATTTGACGCGGTGACGCTGGCATGGGCAGGAGAGTGGAGCGCGTTCGCGCTCGGCGCAATTCCAATGCTAGTTCCATCGAGCGGCGTGATGAACGAAGAACAAAAAATGTTCGTGTCCGACCTCGCGGCGTGGGAACGCAAAGCATTGAAACGGCTGCGCGAGAAAGGGCGCATTGACGACGCGCTCGAATTCACATCGGAAACGCTCGCGCCGGCATTGCTGCAGTCGATTCGCGGCGCGCTCGAAGCCGCGACGAACGCGGTAGAGGTCAAAGCGATTTTTCAAAACGCGCGCGAGTGGCAATTCTATCCATAAGGATAGGTGTTATCCGTGATTCGACATGGCAGATTTCGCAAATCGTTCCGACTGGGAAGCGCAGCTCGCACGCGCGCTGGCACGGTTGCAGCAGCGCGAGTTGAAACTCTTGATGGATGCGCTCGGCGACCCGCCCGACCTAAACAATTTGCATCCCGAATTTTGGAATGAATTTTCAACGACGATGCGCGGCGAATTGATTCCAGTGCTCGAAGGAATTTTTCTGGATTCGGCAGAGCAGCTGCTGGGCACGACGAGCATCGGCGTAGATTGGAATTTGATTAACGAGCAAGCCGCGCGGTGGGCTGAAAGTTACGCGTATGACCTGGTGCGCAACATCACCGACAATACACGCGCGGCATTGCAACAAAAAGTCAGCGCGTACTTTCGCAACGGCTTGACGCAGCAAGATTTGCGCGATTCCTTGCAAAATTTATTTGGACCCGTACGCGCCGAGATGATTTCCGTGACCGAAGTGACCCGCGCGGCGGTGCGTGGAGAACTCGCGATTGTGGACGGACTGAAACAATATGGAATCGAAATGATTCCGGTGTGGCAGACCAACGCCGACGACATTGTTTGTCCCATCTGCGCGCCGCGCA
>WBZO01003015.1_pt1 | contig 20530 bp, 11 predicted proteins | sample 5204261 | NCBI WGS metagenome assembly WBZO01 (sample SAMN12412400, study PRJNA552823) | activated sludge metagenome | isolation source: activated sludge from anammox sidestream of wastewater treatment plant... | place: USA: North Carolina | collected 2017-09 | reverse complement strand
TAGGTTTTGATATCTTCATCTGCTGCATTGCCGGCATTGTAGTTTCCCAGCGTAGAAGATACTGTCACCGGTTTCTTGTAATTCAACAACATCCAGCCGGTAAAGCCATCGCCATAAGTTTGTTTTACAGGTCCGGAAAGAAGAACGGAATCGTATGCCTGAGGCAAATAGTGCGGATAATCGCCGAAGGCAGTATTGCACCACATCACATCGTCTTTATCAAAACCTGCAGGCCAGATCCCGATGCGACGTTCAAAATTATTTTTAACTGAAATTCTTATCGTACTCACATGCCACCAGTTTTTAAAATTGTCAAGGAAAGTGGAGCCATGCCCGGCGCCTCTTGCAAAACCTCCCGCTTTCATGCTCAACGGGTCGGACTGATCGGTGAAATTCCCGAACGGGTTTCCCAGGGGCTGGTCGCCAACGGCAACACCGTCGGCATATCCGCTGAATTCGGTTCCCGGTGCACCGTATTGCAAATAATATTTTCCGTTATGTTTTGTCATCCATGCACCTTCAATGAACGGATCCAGGAAAGTGTTATCCATGTACTCGCCAAAACGCTGCCATCCGTACCGCCAGGCATGCAGCGTATGCATTTCTTTTCTTCCGTCAATGGGCTGAAATGTTTTCCGGTCTATTTCCACTCCGTAAAGAGGGAATACATTGCTGCTTCCGTTATACATATACAGTTTGCCATCATCATCGGTAAAGAAAGCGGGGTCCCATCCTCCGATAGCAAATGAATCCACCAACGGTTTCCATTCATTGGCTTTTGGGTTGGTGCTCATCCAGATGGTAAAATTATTGGTGTAAGTGGAGCCGAATACGATCATGGTGTCGCCGATAATTCCGACAGCAGGGGCACAGAGTTCATCGTATGTTTTATTCCATGGCCTTAAAAATTTCCGGGAGATAAAATTCCAGTTCAGCATATCGCTGCTCCACCAGTATCCCCATTGATTGGTGCTGAACAAATAAAGATCGCCTTTGTAATTTACGATCACCGGATCGGCAGTTGCCCTGTGTTTTCCCCATTTTGTAAAGTCAGGAATGGGAGTGTACCCGTAATCAATGTTAACAGGATTGCAATAAGTCTTTTGCTGGGCAAAGTTGTTTGTTGAAACAACCGTTAGCATCATGAAAATATAAAACCGGATCATTTTTTCCATTTCACAATATTAATTAGTCTGTCATGGTAAATGCGGGCTGTTGAAACCTAATTTCTTTAAGCCTTCTTTTATTTCCGGGCAGCTCATGAAAAGATTCCAGAGCAACTTACTCCGGTAATTCTCTATCATTATTATGATCGGACCTTCGTCAATTGCCAGGTTGGAATTGGCATACCAGAGATCTTTCAGTGAAAATGCATCTGCAAATCCGTATTGACCCCATATTTTATCGCCGAGTTTGTAATAAAAGAATTTTAAGGCATTCATACTTTCTGCCGGTGTATAGGGAAAAGAGGAAAGAGCGGCAGTAGGGGAGATTACACCTATATCATTGTTGGGTTCATTGGCATTATATCCATTAGGCACATCACTGGCTGTCAAACCCCAGCAAAAATCACTGTATCCAAAGTAATCTTTTGGATTGACGACACAGTACTGATGATTGATCCTGGTGTGATTGATTACCTGCGTTTGATAATCAGCAAAGGCATCTGATAAACCGAAAGGATCAATTCCTAAAAAAGAATAGTGCGACCAGAATAGTGGGCCACCGAAAGCAGGGCCTAATGGTAACCGGTAATCATAATAACTGTTGTTGTTCACTTCGGCGCCATTTCCGGCAAATCCCTGTGTGTACACTTCCTGAGTGATGGAGTTGGTATTGGAAGATGCAGCAAGGATATATGTGATCAGGCATTCATTCCATCCCTCTATTTTCATATTCATGGCCCAGCCGTAATCAGGACTCCAATGCCAATACAATACTTTCTGTCCGCCTTGTTGAAACCAGGTCCATTCCACTGCATTCCACAGGCTGTTTATGTCATTACGCAAATTTGTTTCGGCAGCGTCCATACCGTCAAAAAACTGGCGGGCGGTAAGAAGGCCGGCCATCAGGTAAGATGTTTCAACAATATCGGCGCCATTGTCTTTTGTACTGAACGGTATGACCTGTCCGGTTGTGCCATTGAGCCAATGAGGAAAAGCTCCATGAAATTTTTGTGCAGTGTTTTTTAAAAATGCCACAATGGTTTGCATTCTTGTTAGCCCCTGGTCTCTTGTTATAAAATTTCTGTGAATGGCCACCGGGATTGCCATGATCCCGAACCCGGAACCTCCTGTTGTGACAGTTTCAGGAGCTTCATTGCTTCTTTCTCTTGCCAGGCCGCTGACAGGATGGCCAAAATCCCAGAAATACCTGAACGTCTTTTGCTCAACGAGATCTAATAAAGCGCTATCGCTTATTATCGGAAATTTATCAGTTGAGTCAATCTGTGTAATGAAAGAGATGGCAAATCCGTTTGCCAGGGATCCTCCCTGCACTGATTTCAATGCCGGGGTAACTGTAATATTATATTGGGCCAGGTTTTTCAGAGCAGGAGAAGGTGTAATTACAAGAACGCTGTCGTGATCAACATAAGAATAATTTACAGTGTTTAGCAGGCTGCCGTTGTCTTTCAGGGAAACGGATGATACCACTGAATTTCTGTCCAGGGCGTTATTGAATTTTAAATATATGGCTGCTGCAGTCCGTACATTGTAATTAATGCCGGGAATTATTGCATCGGCATTATCCAGTTTGGCCTGTACCAATTTCAATACCGGCGGAGTGGATGGATGCTGATCATTTTTCTTATTGCAATCTGCAGCAAAAAAAAATGAAACCAGCAGGATAAAAAAAATATTAAAACCGATCTTTCTCATCGGGGGTCTTTAAAAAATCAATGTTGCTATTGAATGGGGTAATGCATTGAGTTCAGCGGCATTTCCTTTTATCCATAAAAAGTACGGGATATTTTTATCTCCCTGATTCATGACAATGACCACTATTTTGCCATCAGGATTTCTGAATGCGGTAGCAAGTAGCTGGGTCCGGCTGGCAGACGAAGCGATCCTTTTGGCACCCGGTTTAATGAATTTTGAGAACTGCCCTATATAATAATATGCATTGGTATAAATGAGCTCTCCGGTTTTTGTATTGCCGATAGCCGGGGCAAAACAAAAATTCCCGACATGATTGGGGCCTCCACGCTCATCCAGTAAAATATTCCAGTCGGTGAATCCCACACTTCCGTTATTAAAATCATTGATCATATTGTATCCGTATTTTTCACCCAGCGGCCAGTCATTTACTTTATCAAGTTCAAAAGACTCTTTACATCCTTCCGTAAAAAATAAATTTTTGCCGGGAAATGATTCATGTACCAGCTTGACGTTTTCAAAACCTGGCCCGCTTCCGCTCCAGGTTTCATACCAGTGAAAACCGATGCCCCATAAATATTTTGCAGCAACAGGATCTTCCAGCAAAGCGGAGGCACGCTGATATAAGAGATCACGGTTATGATCCCAGCCTATGATCTTAACATTACTTAATCCCTGTTTTGTCATTACAGGCCCGAGTGCATTCTTTAAAAAATCTTTTTCTTCTTCCGCAGTATAAATACAGGATTCCCATTTTTGAGTGGCCATCGGCTCGTTCTGAATGGTGACCCCCCAGATATTGATCCCTTCTTTTTTATATGCTTTTATGAATTTTGCATAATAATTTGCCCATGATTGATAAAATTCTTTTTTCAGCTTCCCACCGTGGAGCATGTCATTATTATCTTTCATGAATGCCGGAGGACTCCATGGGCTGGCATATACATGTAGCCTGCTACTACCGGCGGTGCTGATTGCTTCTTTTATAAAGGGTATCTTGAATTTTTTATCATGAGCGATATTAAAAGTGCTGAGTTCTTTATCTCCTTCTTCAATATAGGTATAACTATCACTGCTGAAGTCACAACTGTTGATATTCGTTCTTGCTATTGTATATCCTATTCCGTTTTTATTATCGAAGTAAGCTGTCATTAATTCTTTCTGTTTCTCTGCCGGCATTTTGTAAAATGTTTCTGCAGCCGCATCTGTCAAGGCTCCACCGATGCCCAAAAAGGTCTGGAAAGATTTGTCGGGGTCCACAAATACACAGATTTGGGTTTCCAGTGGTTGAGCCATGGCTTGAAAACCGATGCTGTCTGTCAGCGATAAACGATATTGGGTATTATAAGCGGTGGTGTAAACGAGCACGTTTTTGCCGGAAAGTTTATCGTTCTGCTTTTTTTGCCCCCAGGTGCAAACAGTAAACCCGGTAATTAAAAAGCAGGAAACAGTTGACAGCACTTTTCTCATAAAATTTATTTTGGATCACCATATAAAGGTAGCGACAGAAGAAGCGGGCATGGTGATCGTTGCCCATTTCCCTTTGTATCTCAAATTGAATCCCGTCTCGTTGTTTTCGTTCAATACCAATAACACCTTTTTCCCGTCAGGCCTTAAGAATGCGGCATTTGACAGGCCACTGACGATGGTGCTTGATATGCGAAGAGAACCCGGCGGAACAAATTTTGAGATCTGACCAATGATGTAATAAGAGACATTACGGGTGTATCCGCCGCTTACAGTGACAGCTCCTTTACATTCAGAACAACCTCCGGGTGTATGCGGTTCATAATTGGCATCACTTGCGAGGTTCCATTCCAGCGCCACTTTACTCCAGTTAAGAACAGACCCGATGATCACATTTTTTATATGCCATTTTAATGTTCCGTCAAAGGATTCGTTAGCGCCGGTCCATTGCTCTGTAAAATATAAGTTTTTATCGGGGAAAGCAGTATGCACTGTTGACAGGGCGCTGATATCGCCTTCATATAAATGGAATGCAGACCCGTCAATAAATGAATTGGCAGCAGGATCGCTCAGGACAGTGATCGGATACCCGGGATTATTACAATTATGATCCCATATAATGATCTTTGTTGTGATACCTGCATTATGAAATGCAGGCCCCAGGCTGTTTTTTATAAAATCAGCTTGCTGTACAGCAGACATCACCATGCTTGGATTGTTGCCGCCATATTGGGGTTCATTCTGAATAGTAATGGCATTTATGGTGATCCCTTTTGACTGCATGGCACGGATGTATTTGACAAAATAATTTGCATAGACATTATAATATTGCGGAAGTAAACTGCCTCCGATGGAATTCCCGTTGTCTTTCATCCATACCGGTGGACTCCATGGTGATCCTAATATTTTAATATTGGGATTGATGGTAAGTATCTGTTTTAATAACGGGATCAGATCTGCAGTGTCCTGTGAAAGATTGAAATTGTCCAATGCAAGATCTGTCTGACCGGGGGGCATGTCATCATAACTGTACACGGATGCATTCAGGTCGGAAGCCCCGATGCTGATGCGTAAATAGCTAACACCAATGGAATTTGGCCCGCTCCCGAACAATTCATTCAACAACGCTGATTTGTCCGAAGAGCTTAATTTATTGATCACATAAGCGCTGCCACCCGTCAGGGCAAAACCAAACCCGTCAATTGTTTGATATGTTACTGAGGAATCAATTTCCAGGAATGGATATCCATTGGAATTATTATTAAAAGAGATTGACGTGGTTTGCTTTTGTAACAGGACAGATTGATCAGATTTTGTCAACCACATCTCCACACTACCACCCGGGGAGGTGTCCGTTCCGGTTGTTTTCTTTTTTGAACAGTTTCCGCAAACAAAGATGGTAAATATGAGGGAACAAATTATTTTGATTTTTAAATGCATCATGCCTGGTTATATTTTATTAATGACTCAAATAAGCTAATATTTATGGATTCTGCTTAAAGAACAGCAAACTGTTGTTATTCCTGGCAAGTACAAGAACTTTTTGCCCGCCTGCAAAGTTGATCCATTTAGCATCCCTGATCTCACCATCAACAGTCGGAATATTTCCTGTCGTTTCGAAATTTTGTAAATTTTTATTATAGCTGAATAACGTTGGTAATAAAGCATCGTATTCTCCTTCATACGGTATCACACCATAAAAATTTCCTGAGGCAAGAAAATTTTGTTTCCCGGCTTTTTGTAAAGATGTAAAAGAGAAAACAGGTGACAATTGAATTTCATCAGGCATATCTGTTTTCAGGAAATTTCCTTTTCCATCATTAATAAAACAAGCAGAACCCAGTGTTTCAGCTTTCAGTTCCAGATAGTCTTTGAACAGGTCGTAAAACAGGTATTGCACTGTTTTTCCTGCTACCTCCGTGTAGGTGAGATAAGCTTTTTTCAAAACAGGCATTTCTCTTTCCAGTTCGTCTTTGCAAAGGAATGTATATTCATTTCCATCTACAGTGTATGCCATGACTTGTTCCACCGAACCGTTTTTATCAAAATCTTTTACATATAATTTCAATGGGCCGTTTTTCCCGGAATACAGTTTTGAGTTGTGTCCCCAGTTTCCTGCCAGCAGATCAAGGGTACCATCACCATTTACATCAGCAGCATAAATTGTTTGCCACAGGCCGGATGAATGTGGAATATCTGTTTCCGAAAATTTGCCATTATGATTCATAAAGATTTTTACCGGCATCCATTCTCCCGTCACGATCAGGTCGGGCCAGCCATCATTGTTGATATCAGCAAATGTTGAGCTCGTGACAATTCCCAGGCTGTCTGATTTTAGTATGGAAGGGTCTGCGATTTTAAAATTTCCTTTTCCGTCATTTATTAATAAATAAGAAGTTTGTGGAATACCAAATTGTTTTGCATCAGCCAAACCGCCGACAAAGAGATCGATCTTTCCGTCCTTATTTACATCTGCCCCACTGACACAAGATTTGTTTTTTAATAGCAGTGGTATTGCCGCCGATGCTTCAACAAAATGCCCTTTACCATTATTCAGGTAGAAGTGATCGGCAAGCCGGACATCCCCATCGTTCAATTGATTGCCTCCGCTTACCACATAAAGATCAGGATATCCGTCATTGTTGGCATCAAAGAATAACGCATCCACTTCTTCACTTTCCCATGATTTGGAAAATACGGTTGTATCTGTGCTGACGAATTTTCCATTGGCGGTTTGTATCATCAATTGCCCGGGTTGGCCCGAGGCACCGCAAACGAAGAAATCATCAAGCCCGTCTTTGTTTACATCAGCCACTGCTATTTTGGGGCCACGGGTAGATTCCATGTGAGGAATGAGATATTGCTTATTGAAATCCCAGAAAAAATTTTCACGGTGTGTCCATTTGAGATCAATTTGTTTTGTGATGTCTTCAAACATTTGCGGAGGAGGAGGGAAGAACTTAGCATATTCAAAAGCACCTGCGGCATCTGCCTGTTTGACGTTCAGGGTTCCTTTGGCAGCAATGTTTTTCAGTATTTGAAATTTCTGATCAGGCCACACGATTAATATACTGTCAAGAGTGGCTGCGCTGTCTGTTCCGAAATGTAGTTGAGCAGGGCAGGAGGATTGAAAACCTCTTGTGAGCATCAGTTGCTGGAATTGTATTTTACCTCCGGAAAACAGCCAGGCTTTTGCGCCTACACCGAATTTATTCATTCCTTCACCTTTAAAAGAAATTTCCAGATTGGATTTTCCGGAAGAGTTATTTTTCAGGATCATTGCCGGGGCGTCTATACAATTTATCACTACATCAAGATTTCCGTCATTGTTAAGATCGGCATAAGCAGCGCCATTGTAATATCCTTTCATGCCGGCCGTTCCCCATTCTTTGCTGACATCTTTAAAATTGATGCCTCCTTCATTTTTAAAAAAGTAAGGGTGAGAACTTCCATCAGGCATATGGTCTATGGCAATGTCATCGTACTTATCAGTTTCCTGTCTTCCTTTTTTGATATCCAGATCGGATACGAACCGGATATAATCGAGATCTACCGGCCTTTTTACAATGCCGCTGGAAACGAAAAGATCTTTCTTTCCATCATTATCAAAATCCGCAAACAATGGAGACCAGCTCCAGTCTGTGGCGGCAATTCCGCTCAGCAATGCCACATCACTAAAACTGTTACCATTGCCGTTATTCCGTTGTAAACAGTTCCGGGAATATTGGTTTTGATAGCCATGCATTCCCAGTTTCAGCCTGTATATGTCGGGGTTTTCATCGCTGCCGTACGTCTTTAACGTCTTTTCGTCCGGAGGAAGCATATCAACGGTTACAACGTCCACTTGCCCGTCATTATTAAAATCTGCAGCATCATTGCCCATGCTGAAGCGGCTGTAATGCTTAAAATGTTTGGCCCCGCTTTCTGTGAAAGTTCCATTTCCATTGTTGAGATAGTAATAATCATTTTCATGAAAATCATTACCAATATAAATATCATCCCAACCATCATTGTTGAAATCTGCGACCGATATTCCTAAACCATAGCCAAGACTGCTTTGATAGATCCCGGCCTGTGCCGACACGTCAGTGAATTTACCGGTTGTGTTGATGTCATTTCTGTAAAGCCGGTCACCGGAGAGCGAATCATATTTTCTTCTGAAGCTGGTATCTACAATATTTGAATGAGGATTATGAGATTGATTCAGGATAAAACAATCCAGGTCGCCATCATGATCATAATCAAAAAATACGGTTTGCGTGGTAAAACAGGAAGTGCTCAATCCATACTTTTCTGATTCTTCGGAAAAAGAATTATTACCATTGTTTATGTACAACTCATTATGCCCTTTGAGTCCATATCGGTTACTGACAGTGGAAACGTATATATCAGGTAATCCGTCACCATTCACATCAGCCATGGTGACTCCGGTGGGCCAATCAGAAAGTCCTGCCACCCCCGCTTTTTCAGTTATATCTTCAAATGTAAAATTGCCTTTGTTTAAGTATAATTTGTTACCTCCTTTATGATTGGCGGTGAAATAAATATCCGGTAAGCCGTCATTATTGATGTCTCCGATGGCAACCCCGCCGCCGTTATAATAATAGAGGTAATACAGGATGCTTAAAAATTTTCTTTTCTCCAGAGTATTTTTGAAACTGATATGGGTATCAGAAGGAGATAATTGTGTAAAAAGAGTATCCTTTTTTTCACCGCAGGAAACTGCCATTACGGAAACGGCTATTGAGTAAAGGAAGATATTTTTAATAATACGCATGATCAAGACCTCTTTAAGTAATCAAGTGTTTCTATTTGTTTTTCTCAATGACCCTGTTTTTAATTTGTGACAACATTTTTTTTGTTGCGTCCGGGTAAATAGTAATCCAATGGGTATGCATGGTAGCAGGCACCGGCAGTGGATTCCCCTGGAGCAGTACTGATATTGCCATAGATGGTTGCTCGGGCATATGACAACTGATACAATCTTTCTTTATGGTTTCTCCCAGGCTCGCTGTCATTTTGCAAACCGTCATCCCTGCATGATCAGAATTATGGCAACTGATACACCGTTGTGAAAAAAGAGAAACATTCCCTTTTTCATTTTCATGAGAATTATGGCAGGTGATACAGGAGAGGGTAGTGGTCTTCTGAAAGCATTTACTTGCCTGAAGAAGGCCTAATTGATTTCCATGGACGTCAATTGCATTAACGTTTCTGCCTGCAGTATCGATCCTGAAATAATCGGCCAGCTTGTCACCTGCCGTAAATTCAAAGGAAGGCTTGATCTTGTCTAATCTTCCTCCGTGGCACAAAGCACAAAGGTCCAGCGTTTGCTGCCGTGTGAATGTTGCAGGATTGATGATGAACTTACCGTTTTTCACATCGGGGTTATTTGTCTGAAATTTCACATGCTCTGCTCCGGGGCCATGGCATTTTTCACAATCCACGCCTAACAGGATTTTATTTTTATCGAAGCTCTCAGGCTCTATGCCTTCAGCAGAAATTTTTTCTGCATAGGTGGAATGACATTCCAGGCAGCGGGAAGTGATCGGCCTGTTAAAAGCGATCCGGCCCGGGTATCCGGGACTGTTGCTCCATTGATGAGCGCTGGTAAAATAAGTGATCGGCATCTGCACCAGTTTATCGCCTGCCCATGATGCAAAGGACTGGCCTTTTGTACCTGAGCCAATAACCATGTCAAACCGCTGCCTCTTTTTTTCGATCCCGTTTATGTAAGCGGCCTGGTATAAACTGTCTTCCTTTTTTTCCATTACCACGATACTGCCGGAAGGGAAGACGTATTTATTGTAGGGTTCTTTGAAACTTCCCGAAATGGTTGTCACCGACGCAATAGCTGAGGTTTTAAAATGGGCGGTGTTTATTTGTGAGTCATAAATTTCTCTATGGCAGTTCATGCAGGAAGCAGAACCCGCATATTCGCTATAAGGAGATATTTTATCTGTTCCGGCATCATTCTTTTCATTGCTGATACACTCATTGAGACAGAGTACACTCAGCACAATGATCGAAATGGTTATGACAGCAGAATGATGTTTTATCATAATTGTAACTATGAAATCCCGGTATTACGATACTATTACCCAATGTACGAAAATCTAAATAGGGCTGAACCATTATAGTCAGCCCTATTAAATCATTTCATTTGATTACTTAATATGAGAGAGAACTTATTGTTTATTTGCAAACAGAGCTGCCACTTCAGTAGCAGAAAGCGCTTTATTGTATAATCTGAATTGGTCAATACTGCCGTCCCATGATTGGCCCCATCCCAGGTCAGGGATCTTCTCATTGCCGCCTATATCAAAACCGGTAGCATTTGAGGCATCCATATTGGCTCCGCCATGTGTTCCCCATTTTTGTGTATTAGGATTGGCCGTGCCATCCACATAGAGAGTCATAGTGGAAGTGGTAGCGTCATACACAAAAGCTATATGATGCCATTTATTATCCTGGATGCCCTTGATTCTCTGATCTCCCATCCATTGAAACCAGTTGTCACCTAAATTTTTATCCACTACATCCACTTTTATTATTGCTGAATCATCAACCGTACCCCAGTCAAACAAACCAAACATGGCGGCTTGAGCCCAGTATCCGTTTGAAGAAGGGATAGTAAAAAAGAATGATGCATTTCCTTGGGGTGCTCCATTACGTTTTTCCCAGCAAGACACGGTAAAACTTTGTGCGGTGGAAACAAAATCATTCGCACTTGAATATTTAATATAATTTGTTCCATCTCCTTCCACTGCTTTGCCTGAAATGCCATCTACTTGTTTCAACGGGTTATCAACCGGGAAATTGGCCCGTATGCTATCAACAGCATTCATAAAAGGGCTTGAAGTAGTGCCATCAAAAGCTGCATAGAATTTTAATGGCCCTCCCGGCGGATTATCGTCTTTGGGATAATCACCCAGGGCAGGCCTGGAAAGTTTTTTGCACCCTGATGCTGTAATAAAAATTATAAGGATAACAGCAGCAAGCCTGCCTATTTTATTCAAAGTATTCATGATCGTTTTTTTATTTTAAATATGATTTAAAACTTCCGGTCCGTCCCGGCAATTCCACTATTACCATTCAGGATTTTGAATCAACACACCTCCTGACAAATTGATTGCCTGTTGAGGTATTGGATAGAATCTGCAACGGTTGGTATATCCAAGCGGTGACAATGCAGATATGGCATCTCCCCATCGCACCAGATCGTAAAAACGATAACCTTCCATCGCAAACTCCCATCTTCGTTCATTTTTGATGGCTTGCCGCATTTGAGACTGGCTGGTAAAAGGTATATAAGGGACAATCGGCGCTTTACCACCAACACCAGTGGTGCGTTCAGCTGAAGACGGATCCAGATTGCCACTTGCTCTTTTTCTTACTTCTTCCAGTTTAGCTGCGGCAGTTGTACCATCTCCTGTTTCATTGGCAGCTTCTGCATGTATTAAAAGGACATCTGCATAACGGAATATTCTATGATTGATCCAATCTGCTCCGCCACTTCCAAATATCTGTCCTGTGAATTGGCGCATTTGAGGATCAGAATAAACTTTTTTATTCCAGTAAGGCTGATCGAGCGCTACACCCGGGTTATAGGGAGGTAAAGTAGCTCCGTATCCGCCGGCGGCAGGACCGCCATCATATTGCCCCGAAAACAAGATCGTTTGCTGTAAGCGTGGATCCGTTGAGTCGGCATTTGTCCAGTCTGTGACTAATTTCTGTGTAGGTGTATTCCAGCCCCATCCTAAATTCCATTCGTTGCTGGCTCCTCCCTGTCTCACATTCTGGCTTGTTCCCCACTGAGTTCCATTCCAGGGAGTCTGATTCGGACCCACATAGTTTTGTTCTTCAAAAATGGATTCGGGTCCATTTTTACCGGCGCCTCCCATACCATCTTTCCAGATATCTGTGAAATTGGTTGCTAAGCGGTATTCATTACTGCTTTCTATCTGAGTGCATAAGCTAATAGCTTTTGTATATCCGGATAGATCACGATGATAATAGCCTGGGCTTGCTCTCCATAAATAGGCCTGAGCCCATAATGTTTTTGCAGCGCCTGATGTGACCCTGCCGGGATAAATATTCGTTCCGGCAACTTCCCAGTTCTGGGGTAAGTATTGAATTGCTCTTTCCAGATCACGGTCTATCTGTGCAAAAATTGAATCCTGAGATGATTTAGGCTTTATTCCGTCTTTTGGATTGGTATAATAGAAATTGATCAGAGGTATATCACCATAAGTTCTGACAAGGTCAAAGAAGCAATATGCCCTGAAGAAAAGCGCCTCACCCACATTTCTTAATGAAGCAGGATCTGTAGCATTTAAAGAGTCCGCAAAATACAGTTCTTTATTGGCCAGGTTGATCATGTAATAGTGATCGTTCCAATAAGTATTGGGGGCCCAGTCATCTTTCGTGTATTGAAAAGTCTCGAACTCAGTATTGATCTCTGCACCATCTGTCAGGCTGCTTCCTTTTTGTGCATCGTCATCGCGAATGCTGTGAAAATCCAGCCAGGGCAGAGTGGAAAATCCTGCATATTGTAATGTGTTATACAAACCGAAACTCTGCGCTTCCAATGTGCCCTGGTGCAGATCATCTAATGTTGCGGTCAGCGGTTTGCGGTCCAGGAATTTTTTACATCCCATGACCGAAACCAATATAGGGAGTACAATTATTAAATTCCAGAATAAAAATTTGCGTCGTTTCATATCAATGAATTTAATAGTTTTAAAAAGTTACGTTTAATCCAAAAGTGACTACAACCGGTATGGCTCCCCCGGCATTATCATATCCAAAAGCTGTTGCATCACCGCCAAACTCAGTAGTATAGCCATAATTGTTCTTGAACGTTTTCAGGTTCTGAACATTTGCATAGACCCTAAGGTTTTTGATTTTTGCTTTTGAAATTAAGCGCTGACTGAAGTTGTATCCCAATTGTACATTACGGATCCTGAAATAGCTTCCGTCTTCAATGTTATAAGTAGAGCCGTTATAATTAAACCTGTCGCCCTGGCTGATGATCGGATCCCAGTTTGAAGTGCCTTCGCCATGCCAGCTGTTGACTTTAAATGCCGGGTAATTGACTCTCTGGAATGGTGATTCCAGTGATCCCCAGGTTCTGAAGATCTGGTTGCCATATACTCCACCTACATCAACACCCAGTGTTATGTTTTTATAATTCAGATTGATGGAAGAACCATAGGTGAATTTTGGTGTCGGATTGCCGATTACTGTTCTGTCTTCTGCATTGATCACGCCATCACCATTTACATCTTTGAATTTAAAATCGCCGGGCCTGTAAGAACCAATGGAACCTGCAGGAGGTGACCTGAGTATGTCGGCATAGCTCTGATACAAACCTTCAACTATATAGCCATAGAATGATGCGATAGGTAATCCGGGCTGGGTTCTGCTTTCAGCGCTTCCATTATTCTGAAATGCTCTTGAAAGGAAACCAGTGGGCAGGTCGGAAGACAAACTAAGCACTTTGTTTTTAAGGAAAGTGATATTCCCGCTTACATTGATCGAAAAGTCCTTTGATACATTATGATTCCAGCTCGCCGATAATTCTTCACCCCAGTTTCTCAGTTTTCCTCCATTGATCAGTTCATCCGGCACTCCCAGTGATTGCCTGCTTACATAAGTCATGAGGTTATTCGTGGTCCTGTTGAAATAGTTGGCTTCAAAATGTAAAGCATTGTTGAGGGCATTTAGTTCAACTCCCACTTCCTGCGCAGATACTGTTTCCCATTTTAAATTGGGGTTAGGAATATAAGACGGCTGGGCAGCGCCGTAAATATTAGTTCCGAAAACTGCAGCAATTCCCGTATTCAAATTCGGATAGAACGGATAGTTGATCGGAGTACCATCGAGATAGGATGCTGTTTGATTTCCTAATACACCAACGGAAGCTTTTAATTTCAGGAAATCAAATATATGCTGATCTTCCATGAATTTTTCTTTCGTCATTTCCCATGCTCCACCCAAAGCCCAGAATTGCTGATAACGGTTTTTTGTCGGGATCTGGGAAGATCCATCATCACGAATAGAAGCGGTCAGAAAATACTTGCCTCTGTAATTGTACAATGCTCTTGCCAGGAATGAGACTGTGGAATATTCATTTTGTGATGAAGAGGCAAGAGATGTCGTAGGATCTTCAAAACCATTGGTCATATACCAGAATCTCGGATCATCCGGAATCGGCAGTGCATTTCCGCTTGTATAAGGTTTTGCAACACCTGACCGATTGAAGTTTCCGAAGTAATAAGTGGTAAAACCTGCGGTTGCAGTTAGGTTATGTTCACCGAAATTCTTCTTGAATGTCAGGATATGATCCTGCTGGAATTTTCTCCAGGTGTTATCATTTTCACCGACCTGTGTGACCTGGTTGTAGAGGTAGGGAGTATTTGTAAGAGGATCATAAGCATAATAGAGCGGTGAATACTGGCGATTGTTTAAGGTACTTATATCAGCATAGAATGTTGATCTGAAATTGAAATACCTCAGGAAATTAATTTCGGCATAAGCGCTACCTACTGACCTGTATTCGATGCTGATCGTTTTATTCCAGGTATTCTCCAGCTCTAGTATTGGATTTACAACACCTGAATTTTGCAAAGCGATATCCAATCCGGAATAGATCTGGGCGTCAATACTATCGCCTCCGTATGGATTTGCTACGCGGAAAGGTTTTGTTCCTGCTGAAACCTGTGGCATAACTTTCCGGGCCTGATCTAAAATACCGCCTGCGTTGTATGGGTTTTTCTGCCTGGATACGTTAAGGTTGATCCCCACTTTGATAGCTTTGTTCAGCCTGTATTCATCACCAAAGTTTAAAAGCATTTTCTCCAGTTTTTCATGCCTGATGATGCCTTCATCGCTGATATAGCCGAGTCCGAGTGTGAAGTTGTTTTTTTCAGTACTCCCGGACATACTCAGATTATTTGTGTTGAGCCTGCCTGTTCTGGTAACAGCGCTGATCCAATCCGTATTGGCAGTTAATGCAGAATAATCCGGAGTAGGCACACCGTTGTTTGCATTTTCCTGATCGAAAAGAGTATTGAATTCAGTGGCATTGGCCATCTTGATCTTATCTACCAGTTTTTTAAATCCGTAAGATGTGCTGAAATTTATCCGGACTTCTCCTGCTTTAGCTTTTTTTGTGGTAATGGCAATGACACCTGTGGCGCCTTTAACACCGAATATGGCGAGTGAAGAAGGATCTTTCAACACTTCAATGGATTCGATGTCATTGGGATTCAGGTAATCAATATTGTCATTAAAAATTCCGTCAACCACATAAAGCGGATGCACCTGTCCGATGCTCACGGTTCCTCTGATCCTGATATCCGGCGATGCCCCCGGGGTGCCATTATTCACTACTGAAAGGCCGGCAACTTTTCCCTGCAGCGATGCAATAGGATTTGTATTGGGCTTGTCCTGGATCTCTTTGCCCGAAATTTTTACTATGGAGCCGGTCAGATCTCTTCTGCTGGCCGTACCGTAACCAATGACTACAATCGCTTCCTGAACTTTCTCAGTCTGTTGTAAAGTAACGTTGATCGTTGTTTTCCCTTTGGCAGAAACCTCAACAGACTCATAGCCTACATAGCTAAAAACAATGACTGCATTGTCAGGCACTGTGATAGAATAATTACCGTACACATCTGTGACCGTTCCCATAGTAGTGCCTTTAACTACCACTGAAACCCCCGTCAATGCTTCACCTTTATCCGAAGTAACCCTGCCGGAAAGCCTTATCTCTTTGAGATCGTTGTCTTCCGGGGTCAGTTTTTCTTTAAGAACCACAAGGTTTGTTCCCAGTACTTTGTAGGAAATACCGGTGTTGGCTAATAGCCTGTCCAGAGCCTCAGATATTGAAACCTGTACCACATCAATGGACACAGGGGGTTTGTTCTTTACCGCATCTTCGGTAAATAAAAACCGGTAATTACTTTTTTTCTCAATTGCGAAAAGCACTTTTTTAATTTCAGTGCCATTCATTTTGATAGTGATCTTTTCCTGGGACCACCCTTTTGCCGATACATGAAGGCTGGCAAACAGCAATAAAGCAATCGTCAATTTCATAACTCTGGCAATCTGTTGGTACGTCAAACTTTTGGCAGAAACAGTGACTGTTCCACTTTTTTCCATAATTTACAGTTAGATAGTTAATAATACGGATGCTTCGGTAAGTATCCGGGTTACGGCCATTAATTATCAGCGGGAAACCGGTGCTACGGTTTCCCTTTTTTGTGCTATGATGTGTTATATATTCGGTTCATCGGTTTTCGTTTATCCTTTGAATAATTATTTTATTACCGCTACGTTCATAGCTGAATGGGATAGGGATCATTTCTTTTAATTCGGTCAGCGCTTCTTCAATTGTTTCCGATTCGAAAATACCGTTCAGCCTTTTTTGCTGTAATCCCTGGTCCCTGATCTCTATGCTTACATTATACCAGCGCTCCAGTTGTATGGCCAGGTCTCCGAAAGTTTCATCCCGGAAGATCAGTTTGTTATTGATCCAACCGGTTTCAGCCAGCGAGCTATCCTCTGCACCGTATCTAAGCTTATTTATTGACATTAATGGCAACATGCTATCTGTTGCCGGAGAATTAATTTTTTGTAAACCTGATTCATTTTTCCCCGGTTCTACTATCTCATTGTTTTCCACTACCAGTTTTTCATTAGGGCTCAGAATGATCTTATCGTTGGGCCGGCTCCTGATCGTTACTTCCACTCTGCCCCTGATCAAACTGGTTTCGGTCCTTTTGTCCTGTGGATATGCTTTTACATTAAATACGGTTCCCAATACTTTGATATCAATGCTGGAAGTATGAATGATAAAAGGTTTTTCTTTCATCCTGGTGACATCAAAAAAGCCTTCACCTGACAAGGATACTTCTCTGATGTCCTTTCCGAAATTCTTATCATAGGTTAGTTTACTTCCTGAGTTAAGCCAAACAACAGAGCCGTCCGGTAATTCGACCCTTGATTTGGATCCTAATCTGGTGGTTATTTCACTGACCTCCCGGTATTTCAATGTGTCATTCCCGTTTTTCCAATACAGGACTGCCAATCCAATAGCTCCTGCAATTGCAATAATTGATGCAGCTGCCCAATACCATTTTTGTTTTCGTTTAGCCGGAGTTATGGAAGGTATCTCCTGATCTTCATTATCCGTTGAATATTTTTCTTCGATCCGGTTCAGAAGCAGCATAAAAGCATCTTCTCCTTCCATCAGGTTTTCTTTGGATTTAGTTGCCCATAAATCCTCAATATTCTGAATAGCATATTGCCACTCGGGGTTTTCGAGTATAAGTTTTTCAAATTCCTCCAATTCAGCGGCGCTTGCTTCTTTGGCGACTTTTTTTGAAAATAAGATCCAGAAATTTTCCTGCACCCCCATTTTAGTAATTACTATAATAAAGATGTAAGACTATAAAACAATTGCTTTACCCCTAAAAGAATTTCAGATTTTTTTTTCTTTTACTGCGGGCATGGGAAGTTTGATCTCAAGATGCATGCATTTTCCGATACGCCTGAATGCTATAGCCATTTGAGCTTCAATGGTTTTTATAGAAAGATCCAGGAGCTCGGCCACTTCCCGGTAGTGAAGCCCGTCTTCTTTTACCAGTTTAAATATCAGGCGGCATCTGGGAGGCAGACCATTAATTGCCCCGCTGATTTTCCGGAGGGTTTCCTCGCTGATGAAAAGCTTTTCCGGTTCAAAATAGATACTGTTGAGGTTTACCAGCCAGTCTTCCGGCGCTGTTCTTATATGCTTTTTTCTCTGATTGATTCTTGTCAGTGCCAGATTGCGTGTAGTGGTGTAGAAATATAATCTGGGAAGTTCTATTGTAGTAAGCTGGTTTCTCTTTTCCCAGATCAATAAAAAGACATCCTGTATCAGTTCTTCAGCTTCTTCGTTTGATTTCAGGATGGAATAAGCAAATTTCTTTAACCGATAATAAAGCAGCATGAATAATTCCTTGTATGCAGCCTGATCATCATTAAAAGCAATAAGCCTCAGCAGTTGTTTTAGCCTGTGATTTTCCATCATGGGTCTCAGTCCCCTTTCTCATTTTTCAAAATCAATGAGCAGTACATTCTTTAATGAAATTAAATAAAAAATATATAATTCAAATTAAAATTTAGGATTCAGATTCTTTACCGAAATGCGAAGGTTTTCATTTTGTCAGGCTCTTTCTTCCGGAACTTGAAACAGGCCTGACCGGGACCGGCGGATGATATGTTCAGAAGTAGCTCTCTTTTCTGTTTTATTGAATACGGTAACGTCTTTTATATCTTATTGAAGTTTATATAACTATGGAATATGAAGATCTGATTCCAATAATCGGGAATCCTTTTGGAGAGGAAGCATGTGGGGTTTTATTATTTGTTCAGAATGATAATTTTCCCCAGCCTTTCCTGTATTCTCTTTTAATAAATTGATTTGCCGGGTCAAAATTCGTCACTTTCATATTTTCGCCATCCCATTTTAATGCAATGTATCTTCCGCTGTATTTATATCCTTCCATTTTCCCGTAAACAGGATCCGTTCTCGTGACCTTTTCCTGTATATTAAAACTTCGCAGAAGCAAGTTGCCTAATAATACCGTTTCTGTCAACGGTCCTGCATATCCTTCAAGGGGCGAATCCACTTCCATATTTCCATAACCTGCTAAACAGGCATCCACCCATTGCCACCAATGGCCATCCATTCCTCCTGCAACTCTTGGATATTTTTCAGGAATGTGTATGTCCTTATTCAGGGACATGGGCAACAGTCTTGGATGACTGCCTCCCCAGCCGCAGGAAATTTTTCCTTTTGTACCAATAAATAAAGTGCCGCCTTCAAAATCGTTTTCACCCGGCCAATCCGAAAGAGCTTCGTTGGAATTCAAATCAGGATCAATCTCGGAAATTCGTTCAGGCGTAATGCCGCCGTCCATCCAGTACAGGTCAAGATCTTTTCCGTTTTTTTGTTTGAACCTGAATTTTAATGAGCTTGATACCGGGCCGCATTCCGGATAAACTGCTTCTTTGAAAATTCCACTGTAAACTGTGCTGGCGCTTCCGGAAATTTCTGTAGGATAACCCAAGCCAAGTAATTTAAAAGGAGGTCCCATGATATGACATCCCATATCCCCCAAAGCGCCTGTTCCAAATTGCCACCAACCCCTCCAGTTAAAAGGGACCAGGTTGTCAATATAATCAACAAAGTCAGCAGTGCCTAACCACAAATCCCATTTCAATTCGGATGGAATAGAAGATTTTTCTTTGGGCCAGGGTATTCCCTGTGGCCAAACAGGCCGATCGGTCCAACAGTAAACTTTTTCTATATCGCCGATAAGTCCGGCTTCAAACCACTCACGCAAAGTTCGCATGCCGTCACTGGATGCTCCCTGGTCGCCCATTTGTGTTACCACTTTGTATTTATTTGATGCTTCCGTTAAGATGCGGGCTTCATAAATGTCATGTGTAAGCGGCTTTTGAAGATAAAGATGTTTTTTTAGTTGCATGGCGCCGAGGCCTACGATCGCATGGTTGTGATCGGGAATGGCGACGGTGACCGCATCAAAATTTTTATGCTCTTTTTCAAACATCTCTCTCCAGTCATGATAAAATTTTGCCTGTGGAAATTCTTTCCGGCGCGGCGCCGATTGCCTTTCATCTACGTCACAAAGAAATGCAATCACCGCATTTTTTTTAGGAGCAGTGGCAAAATGGCGAATATCATTTTCTCCTTCTCCGCCACATCCTACTGCGGCAATATATAATTTATCGCTGGGAGCCACATACCCTTTGCCGCCCAATACGCTTCTTGGAACTATATAAAAACCCGCAGTAGCCAATGCAGTTGTCCGGAGGAAATCACTACGGCTGATTGTTTTCTTTGCGGAATATTCTTTTTTCTTTTTCATAATACCGCAGATTAATTTTTGTGTAATGGTTTTACGGCAACTTCTTTAAAGTACACGACATCGTCGTCGCCATGATTTTGCAAACCGATATAACCCGAATTGGGCCTTTTACCCCGCTGGGGTTCAAAGTCAAATTTTCGTTCCGGCACCGGGTCACCTTCTTTATAATCCGTAACTTTTTCACCGTTTACATACACTATCGTTCTTGGCCCGTCCAATGTAATTTCCATGGTATTCCATTCC
>WBZO01003014.1_pt1 | contig 20534 bp, 20 predicted proteins | sample 5204261 | NCBI WGS metagenome assembly WBZO01 (sample SAMN12412400, study PRJNA552823) | activated sludge metagenome | isolation source: activated sludge from anammox sidestream of wastewater treatment plant... | place: USA: North Carolina | collected 2017-09 | reverse complement strand
GGCGTCGCCGCTGCTTTTGAGCCGGACGAGGAGGGCGTGATCGCCATCCAGGTCCCCGGCGATCTCAGCCTGCGCGTGCCGCCGGGCGTCGAGATCGTCTGTCACAACGTCGGCGGGGACGCCCGGCTGTCCGGCCTCTCCGGCCCGGCGAGGATCGACAATGTCGGCGGCGATCTGGTCGCGCGCGGCATTGGCTCGCTGCAGGCGCGCCATATCGGCGGCGATCTGCGCGCCAAAGCGGTGTTCGGCGATATCGCCATCGGGCAGATCGGCGGCGACGCCACCCTGCGCGAAATCGAAGGCGAAGTGAAGATCGAGGCCATCGGCGCTGACCTCTATGTGCGCGAGCTGAAAGGGGTATGCGCGGTGGGCCGTGTGGGATCGGACCTGGTCCTGAGCACCGAATTTATGGCGGGCGGCGTCTACCGCTTCACTGTCGGCTCTGATATCGTGTGTCGCGTCCCTCCGCAGGCCAGCGTGCGCTTCCGTATCGCGGACTGCGGCGATCTGGTCATTGACGCGCCCGACGCCGAGCTGAGCGAAGGGCGCGAGTACGACGAGGTCGTTTTCGGGGATGGAGCGGCGCTGGTAGAGCTTTCCGCCGGGAGCGATATCCGCCTGGTCGAGAAGGACGAAGATTACATGATGGCCATCAACTTCCAACTGGAGGGCGAGCTGGCCTCCCGCCTCGACGGGATCGAGGAGAAGCTGGCCGAGCAGCTTTCCGGGTTGGATGAGCTGCTTTCCGAGAAGGCGGCGCACCTGCGTATGAAGGCCGATCGCGCCGCGGAGCGGGCTATGCAAGAGGCCGAGCGGGCCATGCGTAAGGCTGAGAAGAAGGTCTCCGGCAAGCATAAGCGCGGCTTTTCCTTCAGCTTCGGCGGGGACTGGCCGCCGCCGCGCGGGCCGCATGGGCCGGGTAAGCCGCATGTCCCCCGCCCGCCGGAGCCGCACAGCGGCGTGACCGACGAAGAACGCCTGATGATCCTGCGCATGGTTGAGGCGCGGCAGATCTCGGTGGAAGAGGCGGAAAAACTGCTGGCGGCGCTGGAGGGGCGGTAGAATAAGGGCAGACACCTGACCGGGTGGGCGGCGCGCCCGTCCACAACGAAAGCGATCGCGCTTTATGATGACTACCGTTCCCGTTCGACGAGATCGCGCTCCGGCCCGATCGGGCGGCCTGCGCCGGGCCGAGCTGCAGCGCGATCTGCGCCCGATTGCCGACCTGATCGAGGTCTGCTTCGCCCCCCGCCTGGATGGAGGTGGGCAGGCCGTCATCGGCGAGATGCGCGCGCTCAGCCGGCTGGGGCCAGCCCTGCCGCTGCTGGCGCGGGTTGACGAGATGCTCGGCGGGATTGCTGACGGCCTGGTATGGGAGGAAGAGGGCCGGATTATCGGCAATGTCACCCTGATCCCGGCCCGTATCCCCGCCGAGCTGGGACCGGTGACCATCATCGCTAACGTGGCCGTGGACCCGGCTTACCGCCGGCGCGGCATCGCCCGACGGCTGATCGAAGCGGCGTTGGAAGCGATCCGGGCCAGGGGAGCCAGGGCGGCTATCCTGCAGGTGGAGGCGGAAAACGAAGGGGCGCGGCAGTTGTATGAAGCGGCCGGCTTCGCTACCGAGCGGCGGTGGCACGAATGGCGGCGGGGCCTGCACGCCTTCCTGCCGGACCCTCCCGCCTTCGTGCCGCCCGTGGAGGTCCGCCTGCCCGGGGAGTGGGAGGCGGAGTACGCGCTGGCGGCGGCGGTCTTTCCGCCGGAGAGGGGCGGGCTGGGCTGGCAGCGGCCGCTACACCCGCGCGAGTTCCGGCGTTCGTTCTTCCAGCAGGCGGCCGACTTCGTGACCGGGGGCGGCCAGGAGCGCTGGATCGTGCGCGATGGAGGCCGGATCGGCGGCGCGTTGTGGGTCAGGAGCCGTTTTGGCAGCCCGGTGCGGATCACCCTGATCATCTCCGAGGCGCAGCGGGGGCGCCTGGAAGAACCGCTGCTTTACCACGCACTGCAGCGGCTGGAGCCGGGATACGTGCCGGCGCTGTGCGAGCACCCGGCCGATCATGAGGCGGCCACCGCCGCTCTGGAGCGCGGTGGCTTCACCATCCGCCGCACGCTGGATCATATGCGGCTGGACCTGTGATGACAGCCTGGTTGTTGAAACAGGCAGGAGCGCAGCAGAGATGAACGAATCGCAGGAACATATTTTGAAGATGGTCAGCAGCGGCGCGATCACGGCTGAGGAAGCTGATCGGCTGCTGAATGCGATGGGGGACACGGCGGAAGACGCCCTGCCGGAAGCCGGGCCGGTCAGCCTGGACGGGCTGCCTGACGCGGCCAGCCTGGGCGAACGCTGGCAGTTCCTGTTTATCATGTCGCTGGGCGTCATGGCGCTCAGCGGGCGGCGTATTCTGAGGCGGCGGCGCGGCTTCTTCGGCAAGCTGCTGCTGCCGCTGGACTGGGCGGCCTTCCTGCTGGGGGTGGTCGGCATGCTGCTTTCCCTGTGGAGCCGCAGCGCCCGCTGGCTGTATGTCCACATTGTTCAGCGCGACGGCCGTGAGATCAGGCTGACCCTGCCCGTGCCCGCCCGGGCGCTTGGCAGCCTGCTGCGGCGTGCCAGCCAGATCGGCGATCCGCAGTCGCGCGAGCAGATGCTGGCGGCGGCGGATTTTCTGGAAGCGGTCCACGAAGAGATGGATCGTCCGGACAGCGTGCCGCTGGTCATTGATATCAACGACGAAGGCCAGCAGGTGCAGGTGTATCTGCTTTGATCGCGAGGAATGAGGCCGTTATGGGAACTCCTGAAGAACGCTTGCGCATTCTGAAGATGCTGGAAGAAGGCACGATCACGGCGGATGAAGCGACCCGCCTGCTGCAGGCGCTTGGCGCCGGTCGCAGCCCCGCCGCGCGCGCGACTGCCGGGCGGGAGCCGCGCTGGCTGCGCGTCCGCATCACCGACATCAACACCCAGGAGAACAAGGTCAGCATCAATATCCCGATGGGGCTGGTGCGTACCGGCATTCGCATGGGGATGCGCTTCGTGCCCAGCGATTCCGAGATTGACTATCAGGAGCTGATGGACGCCATCCAGAACGGCGAGACCGGCAAGCTGCTGGAGATTGTCGATCAGGAGCAGGGCGAGCACGTCGAAATCTGGGCGGAGTAGCCTCACCTCTGGCCCCTCTCCGTTGACGGAGAAGAGAAAAGGGGCCGGGGGTTAAGGGGTGGGGTGGGTGAGGCTGCGATACAGCGTATCCATGTCGCGGATCAGCCGGTCTGCGCTGTAGCGGTCCAGCATGGCTGCCTGCGCCGCGCTGACATCCGGCGGCTCCTGCAGGGCGGCGATCATGGCCCCGGCCAGCGCCGCTTCGTCCCCCGGCGGGACGAGCGCGCCCAGCGCCCCTCCCTCCAGCAGATCGGGGATGCCGCCGACCGCCGTGCACACCACCGGGCAGCCGCCGGCCAGCGCCTGAATGACGGCGGTAGGGGTCCCCTCGTTGTCGCTGCTGATCACCAGCACGTCCATGTCGGCGTAAGCTGGAGCCACGTCGCGCTGCCAGCCGGTGAAAGTCACCGCCCCGCGCAGACCCAGCGCTTCCACCTGCGCCTCCGCCGCCGCCCGCGTCTCGCCGTCGCCGATGATGACGAAGTGCGCCTCCGGGAGCGCCCGCTTCACTGCCGCTGCCGCCCGCAGGAACAGATCGTGATTCTTGATCGGGACCATCCGCCCGACGATGCCGGCCAGCGGCGCCGCGGGCGGGATGCCCCAGGCGCGGCGGAAGTCGCCAGTCCGGCGCGGCGTGCGGGCGTATGGCTCCAGGTCCAGCCCCAGCGGCAGGATGCGGATCTTCTCTTTTGGCGCGATGCGGTAAACATCGGCCAGCTCGTCGCGCAGATCGCCGGTCAGGGTGAGGATGACGTCGGTCATGCGCCCGATCAGCCGCTCCAGCCACAGGAAGAGCTGCGTCTGGCGCTTCCCGAAGTATCCCTGAAAGACATGGCCGTGGAAGGTGTGGACGATGATGGGCACGCCGGCCAGCCGCGCTGCCAGCCGACCTACGAAGCCCGCTTTGGCTGTGTGCGTGTGGACTACGTCGGGCCGCAGGCGGCGGATCAGGCGGTAGACCTTCCACAGCGTGACCAGATCGCGCGCCGGGTGCAGCGCCCGGCCCAGCTCCGGAATGATGATCGGCTCCACGCCGAGCGATTCGGCGTAGTAGCGCATATCGCCTTCTTCCGCGCCGACGCTCCCACAGACCAGGATGCTCTCGTACTCCGGCGGGCCGAGCCGCGCCGTCAGCAGGGCGACGTGGAGGGCCGGGCCGCCGACGTTCAGCCGGGCGATCAGGCGCAGGACGCGGATGGGGCGTTCAGGAGCGGGCATAGGGGCATCCCTACGGGGATCACAGGCGCTTTGGCCGGCAACGATACCGCCCTTTGCCGGCGGGATCAAGCGGGAACAGCGGGGGAGAACAGGGAGCGGGGAAAGAGCCGGGCGCCCGTCGCCGATTCCCTGGCGCGAAGCCGCGCCCCCGATCAGCCGTGCGGCAGCCAGCGGCGGTACAGCGCGACGGTCTCCTCGATCATCCGCGCGGCGCTGAAGTGCGCCTCCAGCCGGGCGCGGCCCGCTTCCCCCATGCGTGTCCGGCGCTCTGAATCGGCGAGCAGGGCGGTCAGCGCCGCGGCCAGCGCTTCGGAATCCCGCACCGGGCAGAGCAGGCCGGTCTCGCCCGCGACGACGATCTCGGGGATGGCGCTGACGGCGCTGCCGATGACCGGCACGGCCTGGGCCATCGCCTCCAGCAGCACCAGGCCGAACCCTTCCCGCAGGCTGGGCATCAGGAAGCAGTCCAGCGCGGCGAAGATCGGCGTCGGGTCAGGCCGCCAGCCCAGGAAGTGGACGCGCCCCTCCAGGCCGAGCGACGCGGTCTGTGCCTCCAGATCAGGCCGCAGCGGGCCATCCCCGGCGATAACGAGATGCGCCGTCGGGAAGTGCCCGGCAACCCCGGCGAAAGCGTCCAGCGCGTAGGGGATGCCCTTCGGTTCGATCAGCCGGCAGACCATGCCGATCAGGAGCGTCTCCGGTGCGAGGTTTAGCTCGCTCTGCAGGGCGCGGCGGGAGTCCGCTCTGTCCAGCAACGGGGTCGGTGACAGTCCGTAGTGAATTGTCTGTACGCGGTCAGGCGGCGCGCCTTCCACCGCGATGGAGAAGCGGCGAATCGCTTCTGAGATGGCGATCCCGCCCTGCGCCATGTGCCATAGCGCGCGGTTGATCTGGCGGTACGGGGTCTTGCGGCGGAAGGTATCATCGTTGTGGCGCGAGGTCAGCACGACCGGGACCCCGGCCAGCCGCGCCGCCGATATACCGTGCAGGTCAGCGTGTATCAGGTGGGTGTGGACGATAGCGGGGCGGGAGGCGCGAAAATGGCGCCTGAGACTCAGGAGCAGGATCGGATCGGCGTCGGCCCGGATAGGCAGGCGCTCCACTGGAATATGGCGCGTGGCGGCGGCGTCCATGAAGTCATCCACTACGGCGCCTGGCTTTACCAGCGCCAGAAAGCGGGCGTCGAAGCCATTCTCGCGCAGGCCGGGCAGCAGGGTGAGCAGATGATTCTCAGCCCCGGCGATGCCGGCGATTTTGATGACGTGGAAGACCAGCGGTGAGTTGGTCATCTGGGCAATACCTCATATTCGTCACTGGCGCTGTACAACAGGGAGCCAATTCGGGATGAGCGAACAGGCAGGGCTGACTTCCTGCGCCCGCTGCTCGCTTTTCCTCACTGTGTTGCAAGTCTACCAGAGAAGCGCCGCCGCGCCAGGCACCCCCTCAGGAGGCGGGGTTCAGCGCATAGATGATATAAGCGTCGCCCCGCGCCATGACCGGATAAGTCGCGTCGAGATAGCCCATCAGGTCGGGCTGCAGCCCGACCTGGAACGGTGATGTGACTACGAAATAGCGATAATGGCCTTCCGCCAGGATGGCGCGCAGCCGCTCCTCCACCGCTGGCCGGTCCAGGCCCCGGACGGTTTCCGCTTTGAGATCATAATAGGTCGGCCAGTTTGTCCCCGCCACATCGCCGTAGTAGCGCAGGATGCTGCCGTAATCGTCGGTCAGGAAGACGGCCGCGGCGCTGTGCTCAATCTGTTCGCCGATCTCGCGGGCCGCATCAATTGCCTGCTGCTGCTCCTCTGTGACCACCGTGATTGGCAGATACTGGATCAGCCCGGCGACCACGATCACGAGCACCGTTCCGCCCGCGATCAGGCGGGGCATGCGGACAGCGTCCGACCCGAGCCGCGCCAGCAGGCCGTCCACCACACCGCTGATGGACAGCGCGGCGATGGGGATCAGCGGCAAACTGTAGTAGTTGTGGGTGAAGATAGGGTAGTTCACCAGCAGGCCGAAGATGAGGTAGGCCAGCCACAGGCTGCGGATCACCGCCGCCTGGCGCGGCTGGCGCGTCGTCAGCAGCGCCTGAATGGACAGGATGAAGGGGATGAGGCCGATCACCTCGAGCATCCTGAACGGCCAGTTGATCCAGTACTGCGGGTTTGTCCACAGGCCCGGCATGAAGAGATTGCCGGTCTGTCCCCGCAGGAATCCGGCGACAAACAACCCGTAAGCATAATAAAGTGCGGTGGGCAGCAGGCTCACCAGGCCGAACGCGATCGTGTGCGGGTTGCGGATCGCCCGCCGCCAGCCGAAGGTGACCACGGCCAGCCAGGCGTACAGCGGGAAGAGGAAGAACGCCGCCAGCGGCAGCACGAAGATAGCCAGGGCGGAGGTCACCGCCGCGGCCATCAGGGCCGGCCAGGTCGGGCGGTCGAAATAGCGGAGCAGGGCGTACATGCCGGCCACCATCAGCGCGACCATCAGCGGGTTGGGCTGAAAGCTCCGCGAAGCCGCGATGCCGTAGGGCGCGAAGAGGTAGAAGGCCGTGGCTACCAGAGCGGCTTCCGCCCGGAAGAGCCGCCGGCCCAGCAGGTAGAGGAAGAAGCCGCCGACTACCCAGGATAGCGCGGCGATGGTGCGCGGTATCCACAGCGCCTCCTGACCCGCAATCAGATAACCGGCCAGCGCCGCCGCCTGAAGCACCGGCGGCTCCAGGGGGGCTGGCTGGTTCTGGCGGGCGATATCCAGCCGCCAGGCGGGGGTATCCGGTTGTGCCTCCAGGAAAAGCGGGCGCACCATGAAGGCGGAATAATACTGGCGGGTGGTATGGAAGTCGTTGGAAGGGCTGCCTATGGCGTACAGCCGGACGGCCAGCGCCAGCGCGAACAGAATTACAAGCAGGACTCTTGAGAGTCGTCCGGACATCGTCTCCTCCGACTAACCGGGGGCGGGCGACTCAAACCACAGCGGGAAGTCCGGCGGGTACACATTCCACACTTCGTCGCCGCTGGCCAGCGCCGCCACCCAGTCGCGGACGCCCGCGCCGTCCAGCCCCATCGTGTAGAAGTCCTGGCGCGGAGTGATGCAGTGGGTGTCGCCGCGAACCGTGTAGGAGCGGAAGTTGGGGATCGTCGTGTGGATATTGAGCAGGTTGCCGAGCAGCGTGCCCTCGTACTGCGCCGCGTCGGTGCCCATCAGGGAGAGATAAAATGCCTGGATCTGGTCGGCGGTGGCGTTGAACTCGGCGAAGCGCGCGCCGGGCAGGGCGGCTCCGGCGGCGTCAGTCAGTGCCTCAAAGGACAGGGTATCCGCCGTCAGACCGGCGAAAGCGCGGCTCTGCGCCGCCGTATTCGCCGTCCCCCAGGCGCTGAACAGGGTCGGCAGATCCCCCCGGTAGCCGCCTGCCGAATCATTGAAGACGACCAGCGGCGCGCGCGGGTAGCGGGCGGCCACAAATGGCGCGTGGAAGACCGCCGCCGGCCCGCCGGCGCTGCATCCGGCCATGAAGATCGAAGTCGGCGCGGCCAGATTGCGGTAAATCCAGTTGAGCGCCGCCCCGGCGTTCACCGCGCCGCGGTGCTCAATCCGGACCGTATTGCCCGGCGTGGTCGGGTAGTCCACCGCCCGGTTGCCGGTGTGAAAGTCGGCGCTGCAGTAGGGGACATAGACGATGGTGTAATCGGTGAAGGGGTTGCGCGGGTCGGCCAGGTTGAAGATGCCATTGCCGTGTTCCGGCACAGGCGGGGGGACCGACCCCGTCTCCTCGCCGACGTTCGAATCGAAAACTTGCAGGTTGATACAGGTATTGGTATCCCAGCAGGCTCCGCCGCCCTGGAAGTAGATCAGCAGACGGTTGGTCGCGCCGTAGTGGACCAGGAAGCGGTACGGCGAGCCATCGGCGCAGCGAGTCGCGCCGCCGGGCGTGATGATATTCCAGCTCCCGTCCGCCTGTGCGGACGAAGCGAGAATCAGGACGGTGAGGCAGACTGCCAGCAATAATGCCGCTTTCTTGATCATAGGGGCCTCTGGGAATTGGACTAGGCGCGCTCGACGCGCTCGATCTGGACGCGCAGCAGCGGGCGCTCTTCCAGGCCGCCCTGGCCGTCCTCAAGCTGGACAAAGCCCTGTTCGCGCTCCATGAAGGTGTAGAACTGAAGCAATCCCTCGCCGACCTGAGCCTGAATCGCCCGGATGACGGCCTCCACCCGGCCAGCCGACACGAAGAGGGTGTAGTGCGTCTCGCCGGAATAGCCGACGAAGCCTTCCGCACCCTCGACTTCCGTCACGATCCGGGACAATTCGTTGGCGGCGTACCGCAGCACTTCGTTGCCGGTGATGAAATCATACCGGGCGCGGAAGGAGTCGAAGTGTAGCAGGGTGACCGTCAGCTCGACCCAGCCGGCCTGCTGGCCCAGCTCGCGCCGTTTCTCCTCGATCAGGGCGGCGGCGGGCAGGCCGGTGACCGCGTCGATCAGCCCCTCGCGGCGGGAGCGCTGCATAGCGTTGCGCATGCGCAGCGCCAGAATCTCCACGTCAAACGGGCGGGCGATCACGTCGTCGGCGCCTTCAGCCAGCAGTTGATTCTGGCGGCGGGTATCCTGAAAGTCAGCGATAAACATGACCGGGATGTGCGCCGTGAGGGGGGCGCGGCGCAGGCGGCGGAAGACTTCCAGCCCATCGACGCCGCCCAGGGTGGCCGCCAGCAGCACAATATCCGGGCGCTGCCGCAGCGCCAGCTCCAGCCCGGCGTCCATGGTGCTGGCAATCAACACCGTTACGCCCCGCTGTCGAAAGTGAGATTCCAGCGGCACGGTGACGTCTTCGCCGGAGTCGATGATCAGGATTCGACTCTGCGAGCCCTCCTGTTGCTCTGTCATAAGTGTCGCTCCCTAGGGGCTTTCGTCCAGTATGGCGGGGACGCGGAACTGGTCAGCCGCGGCGTCTGGCGCGTTAGCCAGGGCTTCCGCCGTCGGCAGCGAGGCGACGACCTGATCGGGCCGAAGCACGTTGCTGAGCGGGAGGACGGACGCCGTCGGCGGGACGGCGGAGGTATCTACCTCGCGGAGTTGTTCCACAGAAGCCAGGATAGCGGAGAGCTGGTCGGCGAAGGTGGCGATCTCCTCCTCCGTCAGATCGAGCTTGGCCAGATCGGCGATATGCTCGACCTGCTCGTGGCTGATGGTCATGGGCTGGCATTCCTTTCACGGCCGGCGGATGCCCGGTATTTTGTGCGTGGGATAAGTATAGCCAGAATCGCTCTGTGGAAAAGCCGGGAAAGACAGGGGGTCAGAGCGCGCGCAGCGGGCAACCGGAGAGGGATCGCTGTCCCGTACCCCTGCGGCCTGTATCCGCCGGATGGCTGGCGCGAAGCGGAAATCGCCCTTACAATGGCGGTGTAAACCCGATTCCATCAGGTGGAGCGGACCAAACGCCCCTGCCCGTAGCCTGCGACGCGCTGTGATCATGACCCTGAAACCACCGTCATTCGAAGAAATCATCGCCCACAAGAAGCGCCGGATTGCCCAGAGTCAGGTCGTTACGCCGCTGGACAGCCTCCGCGCGCTGGCCCGGATGCAGGGCAGGCCGCAGGATGTCGGCAGCTATATCCGCGATAACCGTATCGCGCTGCTGGCCCGCGTGATGAATCCGGCGGCGCGCAAGCTCGCCGATCCTGAGGCGCAGGAAAACCCGTATGACCCGGTGATGATCGCCCGCCGGCTGGTCCGGCAGGGGGCGCAGGCGCTGATGGTCTCCACCGATGAGCTGTATCATGGCGGCAGCGTCTCTCACCTGACGCTGGTGGCGAACGCCGTCGATGTGCCTGTGATTCGGTCCGACTATATCCTGGACGAATATCAGATTGTCGAGACGCGGGCGGCGGGCGCCGACGGCCTGATCATCGTCCCGGCCCTGCTGGATGCCGACCGGCTGCGCAGCCTGATCTCGATCGCCCAGCGCAACCTGATGACGGCGATCGCCAAGGTGCATAACGAGGAGGAGCTGGCCAGGGTGCTGCCGTTCGAGCCGGGCCTGATCGCCCTCGACAACCGCGATCAGATTACCGGTGTGCTGGACTTCGATACGTCCAGCCGCCTGCTGGAGATGGTGCCGGGGCATATTTCTATCCTGGTGATGGGCGGGCTGCGCTCTCCACACGATGTTTCGCGGGTGATGACCGGCGCGGACGGCGTGCTGGTCAACCAGGACCTGCTGCTGGCGCCCGATTCGGCGGCGGCTATTCGCAGCTTGCTCGGCATCAAAGACCGGTCCGGACGTCGAAAACCGGACCTGCCTCCTTCCTCTCCGCCCGGTCTGTAGGGCGGCCCGCGGGCAGGGGGGTGTTCTCGCCCTGCACAGGATAGAACCTTTGTGCTATAATAATAGCAGAGGAAGATCCGCCGTTTTTGACTTTTGAAGCTGTAGAGCCGCAACGCACCTGTTCAGGCTCAAGGAGAAGGTTTTTATGTATCAGTACACGGTGATTGTAGGGAATGTAGGCCGCGACCCGGAGATGCGCTATACAACCGGCGGGCGCGCTGTCTGTGACTTTTCGGTAGCTGTCAGCCGCCGCTGGACCGATCGCAATAGCAGCGAGCAGAAGGAAAAGACGACCTGGTTCCGCGTCACCTGCTGGGACAAGCTGGCCGAGACAGTCAACCAGTACGTCACCAAAGGGCGGCAGGTGCTGGTCACCGGCGAGGTGGACGCTTCGGCCTGGGTCGGGCAGGACGGCGAAGCGCGGGCCACGTTGGAGTTGACCGCGCGCGATGTCAAGTTCCTGGGCCGGCGCGAGGGCGGCGACGAGTACGGCTATAGCGGCCAGGATTCGTCCGGTCACGGCCCCTCCACCGCCGACCTGCAGGATATCCCGTTTTAGCGGCCTGCCGCCGCCCGGCAGGCTCCGTCCGCCCCGACTGTGCGGCGGACGCCTTTTTGAAGCCCCACGATTCGCGGCGCGACCCGCGCCGCGAATCGCGGTGATTGTGAGTGACGGTATGACGACTGGACCCGCCAAACATCCCCCCAAGCCTCAGGCTCAGGTGCAACTGGAGATTCCGGCCATGCTGGGGGCGCAGTATGTGAACTTCGCTATGCTCACCCATTCGCTGTCGGAGATTGTCTTCGACTTCGCCCAGATTCTGCCTAACACGCCCAAGGCGCGGGTGACTGTCCGCGTGATCATGACGCCGACGAATGCCCGGCTGCTGCACAAGGCGCTTGGCGAGAGCCTGGCCAAATACGAAGCCGCCCACGGCGAGATCAAAGTGCCGCCTTCCCTGGCCGATCAGCTCTTCATGCGGCTGGGAGGGATCACTACCGCCGAGACGGATGCGGAGCCACCTGAGACGCCGCCGGACAGCCCGCCGCCCGCCGACCCGGCCAGCGGGGAAGGGCAGTCATGAAGAACCTCGACACTATTGCCGCCGCCATCCACACCGAATTTGAGATCGTCAACGCCCGGCGTGACGCGGCGCTGGGCCAGTCGCGCGAGCTGATCCGCCACTGTGCTGAGCTGATCCGCGCCGTGCATCACCACCGCTGGCCGGATGTGGAGACGCAGCTTGTGTCGCTCCACGCGGCGGCGGACAGGCTGCGCGAGTCGGTGGCCGGGTATCCTGCCCTGGAGTACACCGGGTATACCCAGGACGCCTTCAAGGAGTATGCCGAAGCGATTCTGACTTATGCCCTGGTGCGCGGCGACGGCGAACTGCCGACACCCGGATCGCTGCGGGTGCTGCCGGAGACTTACCTCAACGGCCTGTGCGAGGCGGCTTCGGAGCTGCGTCGGCATATCCTGGATTTGCTCGGCGCGGGCCAGATGGACGAAGCGGCCCGGCTGCTGGAAGCGATGGACACGATCTACACGCTCCTGTTCAGCTTCGGCTATCCGGATGCTATTACGGGCGGGCTGCGTCACCGGGTGGATCAGTTGCGCGGCGTCCTGGAGCGCACGCGCGGCGATGTCTCGGCCAGCCTGCGCCAGGAACGCCTGCTGGCCGCCATGCGCGGTTTCGAGTCGCGGCTGGGCCTGGAAGGCGAACAGTAGGGCGCTCACCAGTACCAGAAGGCCTTTGCCCGGCTGTTGAGGAGTGGCGTATACTCATTTCATAATAACAACACCGGCCTGTAGGCGGCAGCCAGAGCGATCATGACGATATCCGAACGTTCTCACTCTTCTGAGCCGTACCTGACTGTGGTGGAGGGCGGCAATTCCCGCCGCCGCCTGGCGCTCACCAACTTCCCCTATACCCTGGGGCGGGCGCGCGACTGCGGCCTGGTGCTGGACCAGAACGGCGTCTCGCGCCTCCACGCGCGGCTGGACTTTGAGCACGAGCAGGTGACCGTGACTGATCTGGGCAGCACCAACGGCACGTATGTTAATAACCAGCGCATTGAAGCGCATAAGCCGCGCCGCCTTAAATCCGGCGACGTGATCAATCTGGGCGGCGAATGCCGGCTGGAGTTCGATGATCCGGCGGCTACGGCGACTATCCCGCTGGTGAATCTGGCTATCCCCGGCCTGGTCCTGGAGGAAGGATCGGCGGCAGTCAGCATTGACGGCGTCTACCTGGATCCGCCGCTCAGCCCCGGCCAGTTTGTGCTGCTGCATTTGCTGGTCGAGCGCGCCGGGACGGTGGTCACGCGGGAGGAAATCCGTCAGACTGTGTGGGCTGAGGGCGAGATCGTCTCCGATCAGACTCTGGACGCCCTGGTCAGCCGGCTGCGCAGGCGGCTGGAGATGGCCGACCCGACGCACGAATACATCACCACGCGGCGCGGATTTGGCCTGATCTTCATGAACAAGGTCTGAGCAGCCCCGCGTCGTCAGGTGCGCGTCAGGTCAGGATAGCTCTGGCGTAGAGGGAGCGGACAGTAGCCGTCAAGTTTCCCGGAGTGGAGTTGTTGTATCGTATAAATGTGGTGCGGGGTTGATGGCCCCCCACAACCCCGGCACACCACACCCCCAAATTCCCCGAATGCCCGGCGCTCCTCAATTACGAGGAGCGCTCGGGCTTTATATACCTGACAGCGGGGGGAGCAGGGCGGCTGTTCCCGTCCGGCCCGGCTGAATATCGCCCTGTCTGCCAGAACATATGTACGATATAATGGTGGCGGCCGGGAGGGGGAAATACACCCCGCGGGCGTTTGTTGACCTCCTGCCGGGCGGCTATAATCGGCAGGAGCAGGTGGGGCCGGAAGCCGGCCAGAGGATAGCTACGTGGATGAACTGCGAACTGTTGGCGTGCTGGGGCACCCCCTGCGCCCGGAGTCTACCCCGCTGGCGCAGGAGATTGCCGCCAGCCTGGAGGAGCGCGGCCTGACCACCTGGGTGCGCACCGGTGACGCAGTCGAGCAGGTATCCGACCTCCCTGCGGGGACCGACCTGGTCGTGGCTATCGGCGGCGATGGGGCGATGCTGCGCGCCGCCCGCGTATGCGCGCCGCTGAATGTGCCGGTGCTGGGCGTCAATGCCGGCCGGCTGGGCTTCCTGACCGAGGTGGCCGGCTCGCGGAAGTGGCCGCGGGCGCTGGATGCGCTCTTGCAGGGCCGCTACTGGATCGAGGAGCGCCGGATGCTGGGCTACGAACTCCGGCGCGGGGCGGAGGTGCTGCGGGCTGGCGATGCGCTGAACGACGTGGTTCTGGGGCGCGGCGAAGCGACGACCACCGTCTGGCTGGAGACGTACATCGATCGCGGCTGGACGACGACCTACGTCGCCGACGCCCTGATTATCGCGACTGCGACCGGCTCTACGGCTTACGCACTGGCTGTCGGCGGCCCGATTCTGCCGCCGGAGTTGCGCAATATCCTGGTGATCCCGGTGGCGCCGCATCTGAGCATGGACCGCCCTATCGTTGTCTCAGAAGGCGCGGTGATTGATGTCGTGATCCTGCCGGAAAATCGGACGGACCTGTCGCTCTCAGCGGACGGGGTGCGGGTGGCGGCGCTGCAGGTGGGCGATCGGCTGACTGCACAGGCCAGCCTCCACGCCAGCCGTTTTGTGCGCCTGCGTGAGCGCGGCTACTTTTACCGCTCGCTGCTGGACCGGCTGGAACCGCGCCATCCTTCCCGGCAGCGGCCCCGGCGGAGTCTGGAGCCGGAGGATCATCACTCCCCGGCGGCGAAATCGGGCCTGCCCTCAGGTTAGACAGTTAGCACTGAAATTTACCCGGCGGATACTATAAAGGATCGTTCTCCTCTATCATGGCGCAGGAACAGACTCCCGATGACGGCCCGCTCTTCTGCACGGTCCACCCCGACCGCGAGACGCATCTCCGCTGCAACCGGTGCGGGCGCCCGATGTGTTCCCAGTGCGCGGTGCGGATGCCGGTCGGCTACCGCTGCCGGGAATGTATGCGGGAGCAGCAGGCCGTGTTCTACACCGCGACGCGCATCGATTACGTTATCGCGGCGGTGGCGGCGTTTTTCGGCAGCCTGGCCGCCAGCTACCTGGTGATGCTCATCCCGTGGCTGTTGTTCCAACTGCTGCTGGCGCCGGTGGCCGGCGCCCTGATCCCCCAGATTGTGCTGACGGTGATTCGGCGGCGGCGCGGGCGCTACATGGGCGAGGTCGTCGTGGCCGCCATCATTGCCGGGGGCGTTGTGTCCCAGTGGCCGACTCTCCAGTGGCTGTTTATGGGCGCTCCGCCGGGGGGCATCCTGACTTCTCTGATCTGGCCGGCGTTATTCTCCGGGATTGTAGCGGTAGTCGCTTATGGCTGGTTTCGCTTCGGCGGCAAGCGTTACTAGCCGCCGCCGCGCTCCAGCCGTGCAGTATTGTGAAGTGTCAATTCGAGTCAGGGGCCGGAACCTGCCAGTAGACAACCATGCTTGAAGAACTGCACATCCAGAACTTTGCCATTATCGAGGACCTCACCCTCCGCTTCAGCGGCGACTTCAACGTCATCACCGGCGAGACCGGCGCGGGCAAGTCGATCATCATCGACGCGATGGGCCTGCTGCTGGGCGATCGGGCCGACCCGGGGGCCGTCCGCGCCGAGGCGGAGCGCGCCCTGATCGAAGGCGTGTTCACCGTGCCGCCGGCGGCGCAAGATCAGCTCCTCCCGCTGCTAATTGAGAACGATCTGCTGGGCGACGATCCCGGCTTGCTGACGCTGGCCCGTGAGGTGCGTTCCAACGGGCGCAGCACGGCCCGCGTCAACGGGGTGGGCGTGCGCCTGGACCTGCTGGGACAGGTGGGCGACCTGCTGGTGGACATTCACGGTCAGAGCGAACATCTCTCCCTGCTGCGGCCCGCTCGCCATATCTACCTGCTGGATCGTTACGCCGGGCTGGAGGAGCCGCGCCTGGCTCTGGCCGGGCTGGTCGGCCGCCTGCGCGGCATCCGGGAGGAGATCGGCAGCCTCCTCCGCGACGAAGCTGAGCTGGCCCGCCGGGCGGATATGCTGCGCTACCAGATCGAGGAGATTCAGGCCGTCAACCCGCGCCCTGAAGAGGAAGAAGAACTCCGCACCGAGCGCACCCGCCTCGCCAATAGCGAGAAGCTGGCCGAATTCTCCGACCGCGCTTACCGGCTGCTGCTGGCCGGGGAGGAGGACTTCCCGGCGGCGACTGACCTGCTGCAGCAGGCCGCGGCGGCGCTGGCCAGGCTGGCCGAAATCGACGCCACGCAGGGGGAACAGGCCGAATGGGCCGCCCGCCTGAGCGCCGAGGCGGAGACAATTGGCGAGGCCGTGCGCCACTACCACGAGCATCTGGAATACAGCCCGGCCCGCATTGACGAGCTGGAGGAGCGGCTGGAGGCGATCAACCGCCTTAAGCGCAAATACGGCGGCACGGTTGTGGCCGCGCTGGATTACGCCGCCCGCGCCGAGGCCGAGCTGAACAGCATCGAGCACAGCGAAGAACGACTGGAGGAGCTGCGCGGCCAGGAGACTGACCTCCTGCGCAGCATTGGCGATATGGCCGGGCGGCTCTCCGAAGGGCGAAAGAAGGCGGCGGTGGCGCTGGCCCGGAGCATCGAAACCGAGCTGACTGATCTGCGTATGAGCGGCGCGCGCTTCGAGGTAGGCATCCAGCGCCAGCCAGACCCCGAGCACGGCGCTTATGTCGGGCATGAGCGGCTGGCTTTTGACGCGACCGGCGTGGACCAGGTGGAGTTTCTGCTTTCGGCCAACCCCGGCGAGCCGCTCCGCCCGCTGGCCCGGGTCGCCAGCGGGGGCGAGACCGCGCGTATCATGCTGGCGCTCAAGGGGGTGCTTGGCCGGGTGGACCACACGCCAACGCTGATCTTCGACGAGATCGATCAGGGCATCGGCGGCCGGGTGGGCACGGTCGTCGGGCAGAAGCTGTGGCGCCTGGCCGAATCGCACCAGGTGCTGGTGGTCACCCATCTGGCCCAGCTTGCCGGCTTCGCCGATGTGCACTTCCGCGTGAGCAAGCGCGAAGCCGCCGGGCGCACGGTCACCCGGACCGACATCCTGGACGACAAAGCCCGCGTGGAAGAACTGGCCGAGATGCTCGGCGCGCAGACAGACTCCGCCCGCCAGAGCGCCCACGATATTCTGATGCTGGCCCGCCGGATCAAGGACGGCGAGGGCGCGGAGAAAGCCTAGCGCGATCGGCAAAGCGGCGCATCTGGCAAGGGGCTTAAGCCCTTGCCTCTCGGACTCTGCCTGATCCGCGGGGGCTTAAACCCCTTGTCCCTCAAATTCCACCTGATTCGGGGGGCTTAAGCCTTCCGCCTTTCGGCATGGGGCTATGTTTGTGCAACCCGTCCGGAGAACTCTGGCACACTCTGCGCTACACTGGTTATAGGCCTGAGCGCCAGACCTGTTCTCTTCCTCATGCTTTATGCGAGGAGCTGGTTCCCATGACAGATGACGTGACACGCCTGATTGAGCAAATCTACGCCACAGATCGCCACGATAGCATCCGCCCGCTCCCGACCAACCCGCTGCAGAAGGTCCCGGCGGGCGTCCGGCCCAGCAGCATCGCCATCGAAGGTGGCGCCTTTGGCGATGAGGGCAAGGGCCGGATTGTCGATGAAGTGTGCGCCATGCTGATCAGCCAGCAGCGGCGCGGCGTGGTTTATCGCTGGAACGGCGGGGCGAACGCCGGCCATACCGTGGTCGTCAGCGGCCAGAAGATCGCGCTGCACCAGTTCCCATCGGGCGTTGTTGTGCCCGGGGCGATCATCGTGCTGGGGCGGGGGATGGTCATTCATCCCGGCGATCTGGTGATGGAGATCGACCGGCTGATGCAGGCCCTGGGCGAAATTCCCCAGGTCAAAATCGATCGCATGGCGGTCCTGGCGCTGGATACCCACCGCGTGCTGGAAAGTTCCCTCAAGGGCTGGGCGACGGGAGGGCGCGGCTCCACCGGGCGCGGCATCTCGCCCGCCTACGCCGATGTGCTGCTGCGGCATCCGGTGCGGATGCGCGATCTGGCCGCCGATGACTGGCGGGATCGCCTGGGCAAGCACTACGACATGTACAACGCCCTGGTCCGCGGGCTGGGCGAAAATCTGGCGACGACCGAGGTGCTGCGGCTGAATCGTCCGCCGCTGGCCGTGGGCAGCAAGTTTGTCTTTCTTGACCGGCTGGGCGCGCAGCGGGCGCTCCTGCTGCCGTATATCACCGACGTGTATGACACCATCCGCGAGCTGTGGTCGGACCCGAATGTGCCCTTCGTCTTCGAGGGCGCGCAGGGGGTCGGCCTGGATCCGCGCTACGGCGTCTACCCCGATGTCACCTCGTCCGATCCGACATTCGATGGCATCACCGCTTCCACCGAAGGCCTGATCCGGCCCGCTCAGATCGCGGTTCGGGCGGCGGCGATCAAAGCGACTTATATGTCCAGCGTCGGGCAGCGTCGTCTGCCGACGCAGGCCGAGTCGCTGCTGGCAACCCGCATCCGTGAAGATGCCCACGAGTACGGCGCGACCACCCGCCGCCCGCGCGATATCGCCCATATCGACGTGCCGTGCCTGCGCTTTTTCGCCCGGGTGACCGATGTCACCCATCTGGTCCTGACCCACCTCGATATCGCCTATCCAGACCAGCCGATCCGGGTTTGCACGCACTACCGGGATACGGCCGGGCGGCAGGTCGGCTACCGGCCCGACCAGGGCTATCTGGATACCATCCAGCCGGAATATGTCGAGCTGCCTTCCTGGGATGGTCAGGCGGCGCGCGGCGCGCGGACCATCGAGGACCTGCCCCGGGAGGCGCGGCAGTATGTGGCCTTCCTCTCTGGCATGATGGATATCCCGCCGCTGTTTGGCACGACCGGGCCGCAGCGCGACGATATTGTCTCCTGGCTGCCCTGAGCGCCCGGCCGGAAGAAGATCAGCTTGGTTAGAAGTGTCATAGAACGGGGCGGCCCGCGTTGACGCCGCGCCCACCTGGCGCTACCCTGTAAGTAGAGGCCAATGCCGGCTGGCGAAAGGGGCGTCCTGTGGACGGACTGCTGGATATTCTGGATCGGCTGACGGTGCCCGGCGATCTGGTCCAGGAGGAAGGCGAGGGCGTGATTCGCTGCGTCGCCTGCGCCCACCGCTGCCTGCTCAAGCCGGGCCGACGCGGCATCTGCCAGGTGCGCTTCAACGATAGCGGCGTGCTGCGCGTGCCGTACGGCTATGTCGCTGCGCTGCAGGTGGACCCGACGGAGAAGAAGCCTTTCTACCACCTGCTGCCGGGGAGTCTGGCGCTGAGCTTCGGGATGCTCGGCTGCGATCTGCACTGCCCCTTCTGCCAGAACTGGGATATTTCGCAGTTCAAGCGTGATGACCGCGCCGGCAGGGAGCCGTATCAGATCACAGAGGCGGAGATTGTCGCGTTAGCCCACAAGGGGCGGGCGGCCGTTGTCGCCAGCACCTATAACGAGCCGCTGATCACGACCGAATGGGCGGTCAGCATCTTCAAGCTGGCCCGCGCCGCCGGTATGAAGACCGTGTACGTTTCCAACGGCAACGCCACACCGGAAGTGCTGGACTACCTGGCGCCGTATCTGGATGGCTACAAGATTGACCTTAAATCCATGCGCGACAGGTCCTACCGCCAGCTTGGGGCTGTGCTCCAGTCGGTGCTCGATACGATTGAGGCGGTTCACCGGCGCGGGGTGTGGCTGGAGGTGGTGACGTTGATCGTCCCCGGCTTCAATGATAGCAATGAGGAACTGTGGGATGCCGCCCGCTTTCTGGCCGGCGTCTCGCCGGACATCCCCTGGCACGTGACGGCTTTTCATCCCGACTATCAGATGACGGAGCCGCCGCCGACCTCAATGGATACGCTGATCCGGGCGGCCGAGATCGGTGCGGAAGCCGGCCTGCGCTATGTCTACGCCGGCAATGCCCCGGGCCGGACGGGGAACTGGGAAGATACGCGCTGCCCCTCCTGCGCAACGACCCTGATCCGCCGCTTCGGCTTCCGGGTGTTACAGAACCGGCTGACATCCGACGGCCGCTGTCCGGACTGCGGTACGATAGTCGCCGGCCTCTGGACATGATATAGTGAAGTCAGAGGTCGAGAAACCGGGGGGCGCGGGATACGTATAGTAATTTAGAGCTAGCGGAGGAAAATGCCATGTCACAGATGATCATTCCGCGGTATAACGTCGTCCTGACTTACGACATTGCCCCCGATCAGGAAGAGGAATACTACCGCTTCGTGCTGGGGGAGTTCGTGCCTGGCCTGCAAGGGCTTGGGCTGTACCTGATCCGCGCCTGGCACACCGTGTACGGGGATTACCCCGTTCGCCAGTCAGAGTTCGTGGCTCAGGATATGGACACCATCCGCCGCGTTTTCAACAGCGAAGAGTTCCGGAATCTGGAAGCCCGCCTCTTCGACTTTGTGACCAACTACGACCGGAAGGTGGTAGCCTTCAACCAGAGCTTCAACCTGGTCACCAATAACTGACAGCGACTGCGCCGCCAGATTACCGGCGGCGCAGTGGTTTTCAGCTCCAGATCGGGCTGTCGCAAGCTGCTGTATCTTGCCAATTGCTCAGGGAGCTGCCTCATCCAGGATATCACACACGGCAGGCTGCCTCTGACTGTGCTTACAGTTCCAGCTTGGACATGATATCATCCAGGCCGTAGTATTCCGGCTTGCGGTCCTGAAAGACCGGGATACGCCGGCGCACTTCTTCCACCGTATCCAGCTCGATATCTACGGTGTACAGC
>WBZO01003013.1_pt1 | contig 20537 bp, 12 predicted proteins | sample 5204261 | NCBI WGS metagenome assembly WBZO01 (sample SAMN12412400, study PRJNA552823) | activated sludge metagenome | isolation source: activated sludge from anammox sidestream of wastewater treatment plant... | place: USA: North Carolina | collected 2017-09 | reverse complement strand
GGAAATAAGTTGGGTATTTCGGCGAGTGTATTTTGGGGGCTGGCAAGGCAGTGAAATAGGCGCATAGCCTTAGCTACGTAACTATTTCACTAACACAGCCAGCGCCCAAAAGACGCCGCCCAAATGCACAAGTTATTTCCGACACGTTCCTAAGAAACTGTTTGAATTCAGCTCGGTAAGCTCCATTCAAGCAGCATCTCAGCTCAAGCACCAAAACCCCTACATGCCCTTAGAGCTTGTTTGCGATTTGACTTCTGAGGCAGACTCAATTCGGTTTTTTTGAGGGAAAGGATTGTCAATTTTTCTCAAAAAATCCCCCCTGCCAAGTAGTTATTTTGGGTTAAACAACAGCAGCTGATTTCCGCTTTTTATTTGGCAAAAGTAAGGATCTGCAAGGATGTAAAGGGGAGGAGGAAAAACTAAAATTGCAGCAGTACCCGGCTGAATTAATCTTTTTGAAGTACCCGTTTATGAAAAAAATTCTTGCTATCGCCATTTTTCCGCTATTGCCATTGCTACTCAAAGCGCAGCATCTGGAAAGCGTTTCCACCCGCTACAACGACAGCTTCATCGAATGGCAATTTTACCTCGAAAACGAAGAACAGCCCGGCGAACTGAGAATCCGCTGGCAATCCCTGGAGGACGACTGGACGGAATGGGATTACCGCATCGGCGAAGTGTTTGGGCGCATCTCGTTGAAATGGAAAGATAAATTCGACGAGTGGGAACTGCGGGGAAACAACAGAATCGTCACTGCTCGCACCATCTGGAACAACGACTTCAGAGAGTGGCGCATCTCCGACGGCGACCGCAGTCTAACCTGGAAAACCAAGTGGGGAAACCTTTGGGACGAGTGGCTGCTGAGAGACGCTAACTACGGAGAGTTTTACATGTACACCCACTGGGAGCGGGATCCCCGGGACTGGATCATCGTGGATGAAATGGACGAAGAAGTGCCTTTTGAAACCAAAATAATGCTGCTGTTTATCGCAATTTTCAATAGCTCTCCCCGGCAGTAAGCCCTGCTTTGTCAGCCGGCAAAGCAGAAAGCCCTTCGGCGCAGCTGTTCCAAAACCAAACTTTTTCTATCTTCCGCCCCATTAATTTTAAGTAGTTACAAATTTAAATAGAAATGAGAACGAACATCCTTTGCCTCTGCTTCCTTTTGCCGGCAGCTTTTGCCTGGGGTCAAAAAAAACAACTGGACATCGCAGATATGCTGCTGTGGAACCGTATTGAAAACCCGCAAATCTCCAACGATGGCAACTGGGTTGCCTACGTTCTCAAAGCCGAAGAAGGTGACGCCACACTAAAGGTTTGGGATGCTCGCACGGGCAAGACTATCAGCTTCGACCGGGGAGAAGATCCTTCCTTCAGCACTGATAACCAATACCTTATTTTTAGAATCAACCCTTTTGAAGACACCCTGAAAGCACAGCGCCGCCGCAAGGTAAAAAAGGAGGACCTGCCCAAAGATTCTCTGGGCATCCTACAACTCGCCAATCTGAGCCTTGTCAAAGTCGCCGGACTGAAGTCCTTTACAGTCCCTCAAAAATGGAGCGGCTGGATTGCATTCCAAAAAGAAATTGAAAAACCTCAAGAGGAGGAAAAAACAGTTGCTGATTCGACCGCAGTAGCACCTCCTGACAGCCTGAAAGTCGCTGAAAAACCCGAAAAGGAAAAAAAGAAAAAACCTAAAAAGGAGGGCAAAGACACTGGCACCAGGCTGGTCCTGCGCGAGCTGGCTACGGGATACGAGCAGGTGGTGCCTTTCGTCAAAGAATTCACCTTAGCCAAAGAAGGCCCACAGGTACTGCTGTACAGCACAGGCAACGACTCAACCTTGCTGAACGGGGTCTATCTTTTTGACTGCAGCGCCCGTTTGCTCAAACCACTCTGGCGCCAGAAAGGAGATTACAAACAGTTGAGTTTTGATGAAAAAGGCACGCAGGCTGCTTTTTTTGTCAACTTAGACACGACGAAAGCACAGGTGCCACCCTTCGGGCTGGCTTACTGGGCAGAAGGCCTCGATTCCGCCCGCATCATCGCCGACACAGCTTCCGCCTTTTTGCCCGATAAATGGCGGGTGAGTGAGAACGCCCAGCCCGTCTTCAGCAAGGATGGCTCCAAGCTATACTTCGGCATGGCGCCTCCACCCATTTTGCAGGATACCACCCTGCTAGAGGATGAGATCGTAAACGTGGAAGTTTGGAGTTACACCGATGGCCTGCTGTACACCAACCAGAAAACCCAGGTTGAACGGGAAAAAAAGCGGACTTACGAGGTGGTCTGGCATCTCACCGGGCAAAAATTTGTACCCCTGGCCTCGAAGGATATACCGGAGATAGTGTATGAGACCGACCGGAATGCACCCGTGGCACTTGGTTATACAGAGGAGGGCTACCAACAGCTCATCACCTGGGAGGGTGCTGCTCGCAGGGATCTCTGGCTGGTTGATCTGAACACAGGCAGCCGAAAAGAGATCGCCCGAGGACTGCGCGGTTCACCCGGCCTGTCGCCGGGAGCAAACTTTGCTTGCTGGTACAGCGAACCCGACAGCGCCTGGTTTGCCTACGAAGTAAAAACCGCTAAAACTATCCGCATCACCGATAACGAGCCTCACCCCTTCTACGACGAGCTGAATGACGTGCCAGACTATCCCAACGCCTACGGCCTGGCGGCCTGGATGAAAGACGACCGCTACGTACTCATTTACGATCGCTACGACATCTGGCAAATTGACCCCCTGGGGCAGGCAGCGCCGGTAAACCTGACCCAGGGCCGCAAGAGCCAAACCGTTTACCGCTACATCCGGCTTGACCCCGAGGAGCGCTACCTGGAGCCTGGCCAACGCCTGATGCTGCATATTTTTGATGAAAAAACGAAAGCCAGCGGCTATGGATTCCTGCTACTAGGAGCAGGGCAACCCATTCAACTGGTAAAGGAGGATTTCGCCTATCAGCGCCGGCCTCAGAAGGCAAAGGACAGCGATCGGTTGCTCTTTACAAAAGAAAACTACCAGACTTTCCCCGATCTGCTGTACTCGGATTTTACCTTCCAGAGACCCAGAAAGATAAGTGCGGCCAATTTGCAGCAGAATAAGTACAATTGGGGAACCATCGAACTGTACGAATGGACTTCGCTGGACGGCGAGCGCCTGCAAGGCTTACTCGTCAAACCCGATGGCTTTGATCCAAGGAAAAAATACCCCATGCTGGTCAATTTTTACGAGCGCAGCAGCGATGGGTTGAACAGCTACCGCCTGCCAGTACCCGGACGATCCAGCATCAACTACCCACACTACGCTAGCAGAGGCTATATCATCTTTAACCCCGATATTCCCTACAAGGACGGCTACCCCGGAGAAAGCTGCTTTAAAGCCGTCATCCCGGGGATCACCTCCCTCATTGACAAGGGCTTTGTGGATAAAGACCGAATCGGCGTGCAGGGGCATAGCTGGGGAGGGTACCAGGTGGCCTATCTGCTGACAAAAACGGATATTTTTAAATGCGCAGAAAGTGGCGCCCCGGTCGTGAACATGTTTTCGGCATATGGCGGCATCCGCTGGGCAACAGGCCTCAGCCGAATGTTTCAGTACGAACACACCCAGAGCCGTATCGGAGGAACAATCTGGGAATACCCCCTGCGGTTCATCAGCAACTCCCCGCTGTTTGAAATGGACAAAGTAAACACCCCCGTGCTCATCATGCACAACGACAAAGACGGCCACGTGCCATGGTACCAGGGAATCGAATATTTCACAGCCTTGCGCCGCCTGGGCAAGCCGGCTTGGCTGCTCAACTACAACGACGAGCCGCACTGGCCCCTCCAACTCCAGAATCGCAAGGATTTTCAGACGCGTATGAGCCAGTTTTTTGACTTCTACCTGAAAGACGCCCCCAAACCGAGCTGGATGGAACGAGGCGTGCCGGCGGTGGAAAAGGGCATCTTGCAGGGGCTGGAAGCTACTAAAGAGTAGAAAACAGAGACATCTGAAAACTGCAACCGGGGATTTATTCTTTGTTTTAAAAAAAACAGGAGAACGAATCCCCACTTCACTTGTTTTTAAAAACGACTGCCTTAGAAGCTGTCTGAATTGAGATCACCAGGCTAAAAAGTCGTCTTTCTCGCCCAAAACGAAGCACATTTTTCAGCAATAGTTAAAGCTATTCCTTCCTAATTTCCTTCGCTCTGGGCAAAAAAACTCATCCTTTTTAACTCCGGCAGCCTAATCCAAACAGCATCTGTAAACGGGCAGTTTTTTGTCAGGTTTTTGGCTTTTTGAAGGGGCGTAGCAGCGCTACGGATTTGAAAAAGTGAAATGCAGGCAAGGAAGGGCCGTTTTTGACCAAGTGACCCCATCGCAAACAAGCTCTAAGTTGGGTATTTTGGGGCTGCTAAGACAGTGAAATGGGGGCACAGCTTTCGCAGCATAATTATTTCACTAACACAGCCTGTGCCCAAAAGGCGCTGCTCAAATGCGTGAGCTATTTCCGACACGTTCCTTAATTTCGCACCCCACCCGGACGTACATCTCAATTTTTAAAAGGCAACATCGCTGTTATGTCAGATATTTCACCCAACGGTGCCCCTTTGATTGATAACGCAGAAGAGGTAATCGAAGTCATTGGTGCCCGTGAACACAACCTCAAGGACATCCACCTGCGTATTCCCCGCAACAAGCTTGTCGTCATTACCGGCATCAGCGGTAGCGGTAAATCTTCGCTGGCATTCGACACCATCTACGCCGAGGGGCAACGCCGCTACATGGAAACCTTCAATGCCTACGCCCGCCAGTTTTTTGGAGAAATGGAGCGCCCGGATGTCGAGCAGATTACAGGCCTCAGTCCCGTTATCTCCATTGAGCAAAAGACAACCGGCCGCAACCCCCGCTCCACCGTGGGAACGATCACCGAGGTGTACGACTTCATGCGCCTGCTCTTTGCGCGCATCGGTGAGGCATACTCCCATATCTCGGGCAAGAAAATGGTGCGCTACAATGAGGAGCAAATGCTGAACGCCATTATGGAGCAATTCCAGGGGCAGAAAATCCTGTTGTTGTCTGCGCTCATCCGAGGGAGGAAGGGGCATTACCGGGAGCTTTTCGACCAGATGCGCAAGCAGGGTTACACCAAAATCAGGGTGGACGGCGAAGTGCTCGAACTCCTGCCCGAAATGCAGCTCGACCGCTACAAAACTCATGACATCGAGCTTGTGGTGGACAAGCTGAAAGTATCACCAGAGCGCAGAGACCGTATTTTTTCATCCATGCAAACAGCGCTGAAGATGGGAAACGGGATGGTGATGATCTTGGGAGTGGACGACCCGGGGGCCATACCGACAAAGGAGGAAAAGAGACGTGCACTGGCTACGGCTCCCGTCATTTTTTCCAGGCACCTGATGGATGCGGAAAACGGACTGAGCTACGAAGAACCCTCACCTAATACGTTTTCTTTTAACTCCCCTTACGGAGCCTGCCCTACCTGCAACGGTATGGGGCAGATTAATGCCGTGGACCTGCAGAAGGTCATCCCCGACGACTCGAAAAGCATCAACAGCCAGGGGATCCTGCCCTTTGGCGAAGTGCGGGATACTATGACCTTCAAACAGCTCAGAGCTATTGCAAAAAAATACAACTTCACCTTTTCTACCCCCATCCGGGATATCCCTGCAGAGGCATTGAAAATTATTCTTCACGGAGGAGATGAATCTTTCAGAACCCATGTAAGCTTCAACCACGACTACACCAGTGACCTCGCCAGTGAGGGCCTTATTCCTATGCTCATGCGTTGGCACGAGGACACAGCCAGTGAAAAAATCCGCCAGTGGGCAGAAGAGTTTATGACCATAGATATCTGCCCAACCTGCAATGGGCAGCGCCTGAAGCGGGAAAGCCTGCATTTTAAAATCGCTGAGAAAAATATCGCTGAATTGGCCGAGTTGGATATCCAGGCACTCTGCGACTGGATGAATGACCTGGATAATCATCTGACAACCCGACAATTGACCATTGGCAAAGATGTGTTGAAAGAAATACGCCTGCGCCTCAGCTTCCTGCTTCACGTGGGGCTGGACTACTTGACGCTCAACCGGACAGCCCGCACCCTTTCGGGGGGGGAGAGTCAGCGCATCCGCCTTGCAACCCAGATCGGCTCGCAGCTTACAGGCATCACCTACATCCTCGATGAGCCAAGTATCGGCCTGCACCAACGCGACAATCACCGCCTCATTGAAGCCTTGAAGGAGCTAACCGAAATCGGAAATACCGTCTTAGTTGTCGAGCACGACAAAGACATCATGCTGGCTGCCGACTACCTCATTGACCTCGGCCCCGGCGCCGGCAAGCATGGCGGTGAGCTGGTAGGCGAGGGCACTCCGGGACAGTTTGCCAGAATCAGCACGCTGACAGCCGACTACCTGAATGGTTGCCGAAAAATTGAGGTGCCCAAAAAACGCAGGCCGGGTAGTGGGAGATTCCTCGAGCTGCTGGGGGCTAAGGGCAATAATCTGAAAAGCGTTGACCTTCGCCTACCTCTGGGTACTTTTACCTGCATAACCGGAGTGAGTGGCAGCGGGAAAAGCTCACTCATCAACGAAACCCTGTACCCCATCCTGAGGCAGCATTTTTACAAAAGCCTGCAGCGGCCGCTGCCTTATGCGGAGATCAAAGGATTGGAACATCTCGATAAAGTCATTGAAATTGACCAGTCGCCCATTGGCCGCACACCCCGTTCTAATCCCGTAACCTACATCAACGTCTTTTCTGAAATCAGAAACCTGTTCACAAATTTGCCTGAGTCCAAAATCAGAGGTTACAAGGCAGGGAGGTTCAGCTTTAACGTGAAAGGCGGACGCTGCGAAACCTGCCAGGGCAGTGGCCAGCGAGTGATTGAGATGAACTTCCTGCCAGATGTGTACGTCGAGTGCGAAACCTGCCTGGGGCGCCGCTACAACCGGGAGACCCTGGAAGTTTTGTACAAAGGCAAGAGCATCAACGACGTGCTGAATATGACTGTGGATGAGGCGACGGACTTTTTCGAACCTGTGCCTAAAATTTTTAGAAAGTTGAAAACACTGCGGGACGTGGGACTCGGCTACATCACCCTCGGCCAACAGGCCACTACTCTTTCAGGAGGGGAGGCTCAGCGGGTGAAACTGTCCGAAGAGCTGTCAAAAAGAGATACCGGCAACACGCTCTATATCCTCGACGAACCTACGACGGGCTTGCACTTCGAAGACATACGGCAGCTACTCACCGTGCTCGAAAAGCTGGTGAAAAAAGGCAACACCGTCCTCGTCATCGAACACAATTTGGACGTGGTAAAAACAGCAGACTGGGTCATAGACCTTGGCCCTGAAGGTGGCAGCAGAGGGGGCGAAATCGTCTGCGAAGGAACACCTGAAACAGTGGCAAAGAGAGCAGACAGCTACACAGGGCTTTTTTTACAAAATGAATTGAAATGATGCTGCCTTGCTCCTCCTACTTCTTCGCAGGGGCGGGCAGAAAAGCTCAGGGACGGGCACTGCGCTTGGTGACTCTCACTGTTTTTACTATTTTGTTGTCGGCGTCCAACATGCTGACGAGGTACATGCCGTCAGGAAGCTCCCCAATGTCGTACCTACCTTGAGGATGGGTGTCAAAGGTTCGCAGCTGCTTCCCCAGGATGTTGGACACCCGCAGTTGTTTGACGAATGTGTTGTTCGTCAACAGCATGACATCAGTGACGGGAGTGGGGAAAATGCGCAGTTTGCTTTTTTCTGTTTCTGTCAGTGCCGGGGTTTCAGCAATGGTCACCCTGTAGCTGGCTGAGTTGAGTGCCGCAGTGGGCTTGTCCATATCGAAGAGGTTGATCCTCACTTCGGCTGTTCCGGTCTTCCCCGCAGGAAAAACGTTCAACCAGAGCCGGGAAGTGTCATCAGGCAGGAGGACGACGGGGGCGTAGGGATATCCACCCGAAAGATTGACGTTGGTGCTGTTAAATGAGTGGTAGCAGTCGTTTTGATCACAAACGGCAAACTTCCAGCCTTTCGGGGCGCTCACTACTTCGATTGCCCAGCGAAGGTTTTTTTTCTGCCTGGAGGTGTTTTTTACGCGGGCGTAACAGGTCTGCGGTTCGTACAGGTTGTTCAAATCAACGAAAAAAGAATTTTCCGAAGACGTCGGCGTAACCTCGAAGGTACCCTGCTGAGCAGCCAGGTCAACAAAAAAAGTGAGAAAAAAAAGAGTGTGTAAGAGCTGTTTCATGTTCTTCTGATTTGGGGACTCCGCTTAAATTCAAATCCCGCCGTCTATTTGCGCATTTAGAGCATGTTGGGGCCTCAGTGCTTGAGCCGAGATGTTGTTTGATTGAGCTTACTGAGCTAAAAAAGTGTCTTTCTCGCCCCAAACGAAGCAAATTTTTCAGCAATAGCTTTGGCTATTCCTTCAAAATTTTCTTCGTGCAGGACAAAAATTCATCCTTTTTATCTCCGGCAGCTCCATCTAAACAGCATCTGAAAACGAGCAATTTTTTGTCATATTTTTAGCTTTTTGAAGTTAATGTAGTATCGCTACGGAACTGAAAAAAGATGAAAACAAGACGAAAAAGAGCCGTTTTTGACCAAGTGACCAAATCGCAAACAAGCTCTAAAACGCCCTTTTCTATAAAATTTTATTCGCTGTCAAGGGAGGCGTTTTGGCTTATGGGGCAGGCCCATCCTTCCAACTAGTTACATAAAAGATTTACGAGTTCCACCTATAACCAAAAAAAAACTCCTGCCATTCAGAACAGGAGTTTATTCAATTTTTGAGGTAATCTTTTCGGCGGCAGTTTATTGCATGCCGAGCTTAGCTTTTACCAGGTGCGTGATATCGGTTGTTTCGTCGGCATACAAGATAACGCCGGACTGGATATCAAAGATGTACTGGTATCCCTCTTCCTTTGCCACGGCCTGGATGGCATTGTTGACTTTGTCGAGGATTGGCTGCATCTCATCCTGTTGTTTTTTTGCCAGGTCATCTTCCATTTTCTGGCCGTAAGCGTAGATTTCTTCCTGCATCTTTTGCAGTTTTTTCATTACTTCTTCCTCCTCTTTTGGAGTCATTTCACCTCGTTGTTTTTTCTGTAAGGCGGCCTGTTCTTCCTGTTTGTATGTTGCGACCTTGGCTTCTCCATCTTTTTTCAAGATGGTTTGGAAGGCTTCGAGCGTAGAGCGCAATTGCCTCATTTCGGGCATTTCATTCAAAATAGCTACAGAGTTTACGTACCCAAATTTTTGCGCATTGACAACGCCTGCAAAAGTGAACAGTATTACGGCAAGCAGGCTCATTTTAACTAGAATCTTCATCATGTTTGATAGATTAATTTGCTTTTTTCTCCTTGAGCGGCTTCATCGCCACCTTATAAAGAGGCTTTTTCTGAAAAGTGTGCAAAAATAGCAAAATCGTTGATACCGCTTCTTGCTTCACTGGATTAAGAGCATCAGATTACCCCATTTTTGTTAGAAGCTGTTTGGATTTGGCGGCCCAAGAGAAAAAGACGCCCTTTTAGTCCCGTGAGTTAAATCCAAATAGGCTCCTTAGAGGAAAAAGATCTTTAAAAACGCAAACAAGCTCTTATTCGTCAAAGAGAGATGAAAGATTCTGCTTTTTCACACGAGGCTCTCTGCTCCGTTGGTACAGTTTGTTTTTTGCACCTACCTTTTGCGGTGTTTGCCGGGGATTTGGCTATCGAGCTTTTCATCCCTTTCTTCCCTTTTTTACAGCGAGGAGGTTCAAAAAAGCTGACGAGCGGCTTCTTTTTAGTAGCGCCCGCGCTGCATCCCAGGCAAGCTCTTAAAATATCAAACACAACAGGCACATGATTTTTTCGAGAGGTTCAGGAAGCAGCCATGGCCTCTAGTATCTGCTCTGCATGACGGCTTGCTTCCACCTTGTCGAAGATCTTTTCGATGATGCCGTTTTCGTTGATGACGAAAGTAGTGCGTAGCAAGCCTTCGTATTCCCTGCCGAATTTCTTTTTCAGCCCCCAGACCCCGTACGCTTTGATGAGGCTGTGGTCTTCGTCCACCAGCAGAGGAAATGGCAGGTTGTGCTTTTCGATAAAGCCCTGGTGCTTTTTGGCGCTGTCTGGACTGACACCGAGAATCTGGTAACCTTCCTTTTTCAGGGAGTCGAAATTATCCCGCAGGTTGCAGGCCTCGGTTGTGCAGGTTGGCGTGTTGTCTGCCGGGTAAAAGTAGAGCACGAGTTTTTTGCCTTTGAAATCGGAAAGTGAAACGCGGTTGCCCTTTTCGTCCAGGGCGTGGAAATCAGGCGCTTTTTGGCCTTCTTTAAGTTGTGTCATATCCATTTTTGTTTGGTGAATGGTCTGTTTAAATGTCGTTCACCAAACAGAGCTGAGCACAAATAGTTGAAGAGGTTTTGCTCGGATGAAAGGTGCTTTGCTCTGGACAAAAAATCCATTCTTTTTATCTCCGGCAGCCCAACCCCAACAGCATCTGATAACGAGCAATTCTTCGTCAATTTTTCTCCTTTTTTCCGTTGCGTAGCAGCGCTACGGAACGGGAAAAGGGGGAAAGTGGCGTAAAAGGGCCGTTTTTTAGCCAAGTGAACAAATCGCAAACAAGCTCTATCAGCGGGTAAAATCCCGTTCGAAAACGGTTTCGTTCCCCACGGCATCTTTCACAGACAGGCGAAACGTATGCCGGCCCGGACTGATGCGCTCGTCAAACTGGTAGGTCAGCGTCCTGGTTTTTTTGTCGTATTCCATCAGAAGCCAATTACCATCTACGCTGGCTTCGTAGCTGAGGCCTTTGACGTTGGGTGCTGTGCTGACATTGTCCGAGATTTTAAAAGATATCTTGCTGAAGCCCTTCATGTTGGGACTGAAGGAGACCGGTTTAACCGAGGGGGGTGTCACGTCGGTCATGATGGCATAATCGCCGAGGTTTCTCACTTTGGTGCGCAGCAGTCCGTTTTCCCAGTATCCTCCGCAGTTCATGATGCTTTTCCCTTCGCAGTAGGCGACGAAAACTTTGGGCTTCAGTTCAGCAGGAATTGAGATGGTGGGCCGGATGCCAATATCAAAATAGGTGTGAACGGGCGTTTTGCTGTCTTGAATGTGATGAACCTCAGAGTAATATCCGGCAGAGTGTTCAGGCGTGGAGGAGTATTGCAGGTAGAAGTTTTCGTACAATGTTCCTGGTGGCAGATACAGGTAAATCCCCTCTGTGCGGATCGTATTCCCCTCGTCGTAAGGCAGCAGGTAGTTGTAGTCTTTCTGTTCGGGGGATGCCGTCGAAGATCCTTTCTTTGCCCAGAACTCAAGCGTAGAGCTGTTGCCTGCCACGTCAGAGGCGACGATGGAAATTTTTGTGACAGCTCCTTCTTTCAGGTGAATCACGCCATAGTCCGATTGCTGTTTGTATATGGACAGGTGGTTTCCCGGCAAAGTATAGCAGCGGTTGAAATAGCTGTTGCGGGTTACCCTTTCTTCATAATCGCAATGGGCATTGATATATCTGGATTCGGCAAATGAAAACGACTCAAGGTCAAATTCATAGACGAGGCTGTCATTTTGATACATCTCCAGGGCGTAGATGCCGTTCCAGTTGCTCACCCGGTCAAAATGGTCGTAAACCTTCAGGCCGAAGCCTGCCTGGTCGGCAGCGATGGCAAGTGTATCTCCTTTAATTTTATACAAGTCGCCGGCTTTGAGCAGCGAAACGACTTTGGAGCTTTCTTCTTCTCTGTTTTCATTCAGGGAATACACCTTCAGAGAGTGCATCCTGGGCGGCACGTTGTCTTCGACGAACAGGCCAAAAAGCAGTGGGTTTATCACGTTTTGCGTGGAGGTTTCCCTTACCTCAAAGTGCAGGTGGGCACCGTTGGAGGCACCGGTATTGCCCATGAAAGCAATCTGCTCACCCTGGCTGATGGGAAAAGCGTGCTCATCCGGCATTAGTTCAATCTCAAAGGATTGGCGGGCGTATTGTTCCTTTTTGACGTATTCCTCCAGCTCGGCATTGAATCTGTCCAGGTGCGCATAGAGTGTCGTGTAGCCGTTGGGATGGTTGATGGCGATAGACTTCCCGTAGCCGCTTGGCTCTACCTTTATCCTCGAAATGTAGCCTCCTCCTGCTGCAAAAATGGGGTCGCCAATAATGCCCCTGCTCGATTTGATGTCAATACCAGCGTGGAAATGATTCGGGCGGAGTTCGCCGAAAGTGCCTGACAGAAGTATAGCATGCGAAATAGGCGACTGAAAGTAATTCTGTGGATAGCTTTTGCTCGGACCGGGGTTGCCGTTATTTTTCCCGAAAGCCAGTGTGAGCAGAGGTAGTACCACGACCAGTAAGATTCTATTCATCACGAGTTGTATTCTGTCTTGAAAATCTGTTGAAAATAAAAACTGAGCGGTTAGCAACAGGTCCGGCAGGAGCAACACCCACCTTTTTTCCGTTCCGTAGCGCTGCTATGCAACTTCAAAAAGCTAAAAACCTGACAAAAAATAGCTCGTTTTCAGATGCTGTTGGGGTTGGGCTGCCGGAGATAAAAAGACGACTTTTTAGCCCGGTAAGCTCCATCCCAACAGCATCTGTGCTCAAGCATCAAAACGCAAACAAGCTCTTATAATACAGGCTCAATTTGGGATATTTTTGGGGAAAACTTAAAGTTTTCCCCAAAAATATCCCCTGCTAAGTAAATGCTTGAAAATTGACTTCAATATGCAATTCGGCAAGGGGAAATTTGCTAAAAAAATCGGGAGGGAGCCTATCTGTTTTCAAAAAGCGTGTCAAATTTCAAAACTACTCCTGCTGTTTGACGTATATCTTCTAATTTTGCGACCATTTTAAATCAAGGCGAAGCAGAGGGTCGGCTCAAAACCTGGCCCTTCGCCCAGGGATGTGGCAACAAATTGAAGACCAAAATGTTGCAGGAAATTGCGGGATAGAAAGCCGGTGAATCAAATGCCGTTTTTAAGATTCTCACCAAGGCTCAAAAGTCCGTTTACCAATTTAACATTCACCATGTATCGTACACACAACTGCGGAGAACTGCGAATACAGCAGGTTGGACAAGAAGTAAAACTGGCCGGTTGGGTGCAGATCCACCGTGACCTCGGAGGCATGACTTTTCTGGATTTACGGGATCGCTACGGCATTACGCAACTCGTCTTCAACATGGAAGACGACGCCGACCTGTGCAAAAGAGCCAGAAAACTGGGAAGGGAATTTGTCATTGCTGTCACAGGTCTAGTGCAGGAGCGCAGCGCCAAAAACCCCAGCCGCCCAACCGGAGATATTGAAGTTCAGGTGACTGAGCTAGAAATCCTGAATACCTCTAAAATTCCTCCCTTCACCATCGAAGACAACACGGATGGCGGCGACGACCTGCGCATGAAATATCGCTATTTGGATATACGGCGAACCCCCGTACAACAAAACCTGATCTTCCGCAGCAACGTAGCCATTGAGACGCGCAAGTTCCTCACAGACCAGGGTTTTATCGAAATTGAAACGCCGACGCTGATCAAGAGTACCCCCGAAGGGGCAAGGGACTTCGTCGTACCCAGCCGCATGAACCCCGGCCGGTTTTACGCCTTACCTCAGTCGCCACAAACCTTCAAGCAGGTGCTGATGGTTGCCGGCATGGACAAATACTTCCAGATAGTAAAATGCTTCCGGGATGAAGACCTGCGGGCCGACCGACAACCTGAATTCACCCAAATAGATTGCGAAATGGCCTTCGTCACTCGCGAAGATGTGCTAAACACCTTCGAAGGACTGACCAAGCACCTGTTTAAAAATATCCTTGGCCTGGAGTTTGGCGTTTTCTCCCGAATGAACTATGACGAAGCCATGCGGCGCTTTGGCTCCGACAAGCCCGACCTTCGCTTTGGTATGGAGTTCGTCGAGTTGAATGACCTGGCAAAAGGCAGGGGGTTCGGCGTGTTCGACAGCGCAGAACTCGTGGTTGGCGTCTGTGCCGAAGGCCAGGCAGAGGCGTATTCCAACAAAAACCTCAACGAGCTGACAGACTGGATGAAGCGCCCGCAGATCGGTGCCCAAGGCCTGGTACACGTGAAAGTGAACGCTGACGGCTCCTTCAAATCCACTGTTGGCAAATTTTTCAGCGATGATGATTTGAAAACCTGGGCGGAAAAATTCAAGGCAAAACCTGGAGACCTACTGCTCATCCTCTCCGGCGAAGCTGAAAAAACCCGCAAACAACTCGGCGAGCTTCGCCTTGAAATGGGCCGGCGCATGGGGCTGATGAAGCCTGGTGATTTCAAACCCCTCTGGGTCGTCAACTTCCCCCTGCTCGAATGGAATGAAGATGAACAGCGCTTTTTTGCCATGCACCACCCCTTCACCTCGCCCCTGCCCGAAGATGCCGAAAAAATGATGAGCGGTGGCGACCACGAAACCCTCAAGGGCCTTCGTGCCAATGCTTACGACCTGGTGATCAATGGCACTGAAATCGGGGGCGGCTCCATCCGGATTCATGACAGGAACTTGCAGATGGAAAATTTCAAGCTGCTTGGTTTCACGCCTGAGCAGGCAGAACAGCAGTTTGGCTTCCTACTCGGTGCTTTCGACTACGGTGCACCTCCTCATGGCGGCATCGCCTTTGGCTTCGATCGCCTCTGCGCTGTCATGCGAGGGCAAACAAGCATCCGCGACTTCATCGCTTTCCCCAAAAATAACATGGGTCGGGATGTGATGATTGACGCACCCGCAGCAATTGACGATGTACAGTTGGGTGAATTGAACCTGGCTGTGACCTTACCACAGAAAGCCTGAGGCTCCTTCGGTAGTTTACAAAAAGCAAAGCCTCTCTGGTGATTTTGGAGAGGCTTTGCTTTTTATCCAAATTCCAAAATGTGGGATTGATAAAACCGCAGGCTCTGTGCAATGAGTGCCTCTTCGCAAAATTGGTCAATCACCGCTGCTCCAACAGCAGTCAGCAGCGTAAAATTGATTCGGCCGCAGGCGTTTTTCTTGTCTTTCTTCATCCACTCAAAAATGGAAGGAGCTGCCACCTCCGCTAAGGGCCAGGGAGGGAAATACCGCCTGATGAAGGCCGTGATGTCCATTAGATCTTTCGCAGGCAGTCCGCAGAGCTGATGCGACAACCAACTTTCACAGACGATACCTATGGCGACGGCCTCTCCATGCCGCAGTGGACTGCTTTTGTGCTGCAGGGAAAGGCCTTCCATCGCATGCCCAATAGTGTGGCCGAAATTAAGCGTCTTGCGGATGCCCTTTTCTGTTGGATCTTCTTCGACTATTTGCTTTTTGATAGACAAGGAAGGGATGAGGAGTGCTGCCCAGTCAACGCCGTCCAGCTTCGGGATTTTTTTTAACACCCGCCACAATTCTGCATCGGCGATGAGTGCGTGTTTCAACATTTCAGCAAATCCACTCCGAAGCTCGTCCAGAGGCAGGGTTTTTAAAAAAGCAGGAGCTGTAAAAACGGCTTTGGGTTGCTGAAAAACGCCGATGCTGTTCTTTATAAAATTAAAATCAATGCCCAGCTTCCCACCGATGGAGGCGTCCACCTGGGCCAGCAGGGTGGTTGGTATTTGCACAAAGTCAATGCCCCGCAGATAGGTTGCAGCGCAGAATCCTCCCATGTCACTGATGACGCCCCCTCCGAGGTTGACTAGCAGGGAGCGGCGATCCAAACTTAGCCGCATCATCTCCTGCCAGATGAGCCGGCAGGTGTCCAGGTTTTTATGCAGCTCGCCAGCGGGGATTTCTATGATGCCGGCAACTTCTCCAATGTGCTCCAAAATTAATGGCAGGCAATGACGCCTCGTGTTGCCGTCTGTGAGGATGGCAATTTTGGAGTAGTGGTTTTTCTTAAAAAACTCCGAAAAGGACGCTGCCAGGTCACCGATAAGAATGTCGTAGGCTTTTAAATTCAGAATAAGCATTTGCAAGATTAGCTAGGAGGTGGCATTTTTTTTCTCAATACAAAAATACTTTTAGGAACGTGCCAGAAATAAGTTGAGTATTTCGGCGAGGGTGTTTTGAGGGCTGACAAGGCTGGGAGCATAGTCTTCGCTGTATGCCTATTTCACTAACACAGTTAGCACTTAAAAGGCGCCGCCCAAATGCATAAGTTATTCCCGACACGTTCTTTGGTGCAAATGCTGGAGTGAATTATCGCCGGGCTAGCTCAAAAGTTTCAAAGTAAGCAGTGCCTTCAGCCCTGCCTGATGGGCATAGAAATGCAAAGGCGTGGAGGATTTTACAGGGGAGTGCCTTTTAGAGTATCTGCTCGAGGGCGCAAATAGACATAGCAGAAAAACCGGTGAATTTTAGCATCTTTGGCACTCACAAAAAAAAGCCTGATATGAGTGATTCAAAGAAAATCAGCCTGAGAGAATTTCCCCGGACCTTCTGGGCTGTCAACACGATGGAAATTTTTGAAAGGATGGCCTGGTACGGCTTTTTCGCCGTTTCATCCCTCTACATCACCGGAGCCGTAAGCGAAGGAGGGTTGGGCTTCTCTGACGAAGACCGGGGTGTGTTGCAAGGAGTGGTGACGTTCTTCCTATACCTGTTTCCAGTGGTTACAGGAGCGCTGGCTGACCGCTACGGCTATAAAAAAATGCTGTTTGCGGCATTTTGCGTGCTCGTGCCTGCTTACTTCCTGCTCGGCCAGTTCAAAACTTTCCCCTCTTTTTTCCTGGCTTTCATGTTTGTAGCGCTCGGAGCGGCGATGTTCAAGCCTGTGGTCGTGGGAACTGTCTCAAAAGTGACCAATGCACGGACGGCCTCAATGGGCTTCGGTATTTTTTACATGATGGTCAATATCGGAGGCTTCCTGGGGCCGATTGTCGCAGGTATCGTCCGGGGCTGGGATTGGAAATACGTCTTCATTGCCTCTTCGGCCTGGATCGCCGTCAACTTTATCTTCCTGGCGTTTTTCTTCAAGGAGCCAACTGCCGAAAGCCAATCAGCGAACCCACGCTCGCTGAAAAAGGTACTGTCCGACATGGTGGAAGTGCTGGGCAACGGGCGGTTTTTCCTCTTTGTATTTGGTTTGCTGACTTTTCTGGTGCTGGGGTCAAAATACACCTCCGACGGCAGCTTCACCTGGACACACATCTGGATCATTTCGGGCTTGTGGGTGGTGCTGAATTTTCTCTATGATTTGTTATTGAAAAATAAAAAGAGCACCTCCCGAAGTTGGCTCTTGCAGCCTATGAAACTGGGGGACTGGCGCTTCGGCCTCTTCCTGCTGATCATGTCGGGGTTCTGGACCTGCTTCAACCAGATATTTTACACCCTGCCACTGCACATCCGTGACTTTACCGACACCTCTGACGTGCTCAACGGCGTCACTTCTCTGCTCAATTCGGTTGGGCTGGACTCTTTGGCTGCCTCGATTAATAGTTCTATGGTGACCCCGGGGCAGATGAATCCGGAATACATGATTAATTTCGATGCAGGAGCAATTATTCTGTTCCAGGTGATGGTATCCTACTTCGTTACCCGGCTAAAGGCTTTTACGACCATCTTCTGGGGGGTAATCATCACCATTGTGAGTTTTATTATCCTGGTGTTTGGCACCTCGGGCTGGATTGTGATGGTGGGTATCATCGTTTTTGCATTTGGTGAAATGATGGCTAGCCCCAAAGCAAAGGAATATACCGGCAATATTGCACCACCCGATAAGGTGGCGATGTACATGGGATATTTTTACTGGTGTGTAGCGCTGGGCAACCTGTTCGGAGGCATTCTTTCGGGGCAGTTGTACGGGAAGTTCGGGGTGAATGGTATCCAGCGCCCTGAGATTATGTGGGGAATATTCGCACTGCTGGCAGCTCTTTCTGCAGTGGCAGTCTTTCTTTACGACAGGGTGATAATAAGAAAAATGGCTGCCGAGTCCCGGTAAACTGTAGCTCCCTTTCTGAAATACTTCCACGCAACGGCAGGAGGGGGAAATTTCTCTTCCCCTCCTGCTCCTGCATTACTCTCCAAAAATCTCCTTCAACTTTGCATCCAAGGCAGGCCCTCTGAGGTTGCGGGCAATGATTTTCCCCTCCCTGTCCAGGAGGACGGTGTGCGGGATGGAGGACACTCCGTAAAGTTGAGCCGCAGAACTGCTCCAGCCCTTCAAGTCGGAGACGTGATGCCAGACCAGGCCGTCTTTTTCAATTGCTTTCAGCCAGGGGTCCCGCGATTTGTCGAGGCTGACACCGAGGATGTCGAAGCCTTTGCTGTTGTATTTGTTGTAAAGCCCTACGACGTGGGGGTTTTCCCGGCGACAGGGGCCACACCAGCTCGCCCAGAAATCAATCAAGAGCACTTTGCCCCGGAAATCAGAAAGTTTGATAGAATTGCCTTCGGGTGTTTCCAGCGAAAAATCGGGTGCCTCATTGCCGGTGATAAAGCTGGCCGACATTTTCAGGAGCCGGTCGAGTTGGACGACTGCTTGTGGCTCTGTTTTGCGGTATTTGCTGGCGTAGTCCTTGGCATAATTGCCCAGCAGGGGGCTTTTGGAAGACTGTAGTCCGGAGATGACGCCACCTAATGCCAGCATGTAGGTGCGAGAATTTTCCGGTATCTGGTTGAGCAACTTATCGAGGTAATGCTTTTGGTTGGCTTCGGGCAACCCTACGCCGGCTATTGTTTGGGTATAACCCTTTACCCCTTCAAACACCCAGGGCATGTAGTGCAGATCGGGGTCTTTCCAGTCAGTGAATTGGAAATAGTTTGCTGCGAAATATTCAATTTCGTTCATGTCTCCCGAGCCGTGGTTCTGGTAGCTCAAATAGGTATTCAGTGCGACGACTTTGGCGAGATAGGGATTGGCTTTTTTCAATGAATCAAGGAGGTGAAGGCGCACCTGGTCCAGCTCTCCCAGCTTGATAATGACGGAGTTAATCTGGTCCACATTTCCCTGGCCATTTGCCGCCTGCAATTGGTACAGCAATTGGCTGAACTGGTTTTTGTGCCCGTTCATCAAATCTTTAACTGCTTCGTAACCGGCATTTAGATCGGAATCCTGCAATTGTGCCCCTTGGAACTGCGCACAGGAGCCGCTCAGCGTCAGATTGCTCTCTGTACCCAAGATGACCGGCTTTGCATTGCTGGCATCCAACCCGACGTAGTAAAAGCGGGGAGCAGAAGCCGGCATTTTGAATTGATAGACCTGCCAGTCTTTGGTGGGCGCTGCCTGTATTTTTTTAAAGATGACGCCGTTGAACTCGAACAGGAAGAGCGAGTCCACCTTGTTGCAGGAGTTGACGTTGCAGGTGAGGACTACTTCGCCTTTGTCATTTGAAGCATTGGCAGGAGCGGCGCATAAAAAGAAAAACAAAGAGAATAGTAAGGAGAATGCCAGGGATTTCATTGAAAAGATTTTGAGTTATGAATAGTGAAGCAGGCTGAGTATCTTTCAAAAGCGGGGCAAAATTAGGGTGAATCCAAGGGAAACGCAAAGGGGTAAATCTTAAGAAACGCTTAATCCACCACCTTCCCGCCTTTGAGTTTCAATATTTGCTGGGTTTTAGCTGCCAGTTCGAGGTCGTGGGTGACCAGGACCAGAGTAGTGCCTGCTTCTTTGTTCAAATCAAACAGCAATTTTTCTACCACATCGTGGGTTTCAGGATCGAGGTTGCCAGTAGGTTCATCGGCAAAAAGGATCCTGGGGTTGTTGGCAAAAGCCCTTGCAAGTGCCACCCGTTGTTGCTCGCCACCCGAAAGTTGAGCAGGGTAGTGATCGTGCCTGTCAGCAAGACCAACGCGGGAGAGCAGCTCCATCGCTTTTTGAACCGCACCTTTTCCGCCCTGGAGCTCTATCGGCACCATTGCGTTTTCGAGTGCAGTGAGCGTGGGTATGAGTTGAAAGTTTTGAAAAACAAAACCCACGTACCGGCTTCGCACGTCAGCCCGGCGGTCTTCGTCGAGATCATCAAGCGAGATGCCGTTCAGCACCACAGAGCCGGAGCTGGCGCGGTCTAACCCGGCGCACAAGCCGAGCAGAGTCGTCTTGCCGCTACCCGAAGGGCCGACGATAGCAAAGGTCTGCCCTTCGGCAATTTCAAAACTAACGTCGTCAAGAACAGTAAGCGATTTGCCACTAGAGGTGTATGTTTTTGTGAGATGTCGAACAGTAAGCATTGCCGTAAAATTCCTTTGAGTTAGAGCTTGTTGGCGCGTTTTGCTGCCTGAGCCGAGATGCTGTTGGGGTTGAGCTTACCGGGCTGAAAAGTCGTCTTTTTATCTACGGCAGCCCAATCCAAACAGCTTCCAAGAAACAGCAAAGTCATGCAGTTGGTTGCCGGAAATTACCCTGCAGCAGAAGCATACAAAAGCTAAGTACAAAAAACCAATGTATCAAATTCGACTTAGTTCTACCAGAGCCTCTCCGGTCTTTTTGCTGTTTGTTGCCGGCTTAGGAACGTGCCGGAACTAAGTTGGGTATTTCGGCGAGTGTATTTTGGGGGCTGGCAAGGCAGTGAAATAGGCGCATAGCCTTAGCTACGTAACTATTTCACTAACACAGCCAGCGCCCAAAAGACGCCGCCCAAATG
>WBZO01003011.1_pt1 | contig 20540 bp, 19 predicted proteins | sample 5204261 | NCBI WGS metagenome assembly WBZO01 (sample SAMN12412400, study PRJNA552823) | activated sludge metagenome | isolation source: activated sludge from anammox sidestream of wastewater treatment plant... | place: USA: North Carolina | collected 2017-09 | reverse complement strand
GGTGTCCTGCTGGTCTGTTTCTACATCATCGCCGGTGTACTGGTGACCCAGGCTCAGCGCGGCGCTCTGCGAACGCGCGATTTGCTGGAGTATCTTGTGGTCGGAGCGGTCGCACTGGCGATTCTGGTCATCACCCGATAGTGGCGGTGCCCTGATGTCTCCCCGCCCTTCTGTCAGCGAAAGCGATCTCTATGGTCTCTACGATGAACTCGACCGACTCGAGGAATTGCTGGAGGATATGGCCAGCCTCCAGGTGAGGTCGGTGGCGGATATCGAAGATCGCATTGCCGAACTGAATGCCCGCATTGATGCAATCGAGGACGAATCGGGCAGATGAGCAGAGTTCCACTTGACCAGATCCCATTCTGAGCAGGGACCAGATCTCTTCAGCGCGAATCGCGACAGGGTTCTCGAATCGCGGGCCCCACTCGCAGCTCGCATGCGGCCCCGCACTCTGCAGGAACTGGTCGGACACGACAACATCGTCGGTGAGGGAACGCTGCTGCGGAGAGCCATCGAGCAGGACCGTCTCTCCTCGATCATCCTCTGGGGTCCGCCCGGTTCGGGCAAGACGACGCTGGCGCGGATCATTGCCACCACGACAAAAGCGCACTTCGTATCGGTCAGCGCTGTGTCCTCCGGTGTGTCGGACTTACGGGCCGCCGTCAAAGAAGCGGCAGATCGACTGGGTATGCACGGTCAGCGCACAGTCCTGTTCATCGACGAGATTCACCGATTCAACAAAGCGCAACAGGACGCCATTCTGCCCTATGTCGAAGACGGCACGATTCTGCTGATTGGCGCCACAACAGAGAATCCATCGTTCGAGGTGAACTCTCCACTTCTGTCTCGCTCGAGGGTGATCGTTCTCGGCGCCCTCGGCGACGACGTGATTCGGGAACTGGTTATCCGGGCACTCGGCGATCGCGAACGCGGTCTCGGGAAGCAGGATCTGGCAATCGACGGCGATGCGCTGGATTTTCTCGTAAACATCGCCAACGGCGACGCGCGATTCGCGTTGAACACGCTGGAATACGCGTCAGCCGGAGTGAAAACGGGTGGCAGCCGAATCACCATCGAACTGGTACAGGAAGCCGCCCAGCGCCGCGCAGCCACCTACGATAAGTCGGGCGAAGACCACTACGACGCCATCTCGGCGCTGCACAAAACGATGCGGGGGTCAGATCCCGATGCGGCGCTTTACTGGCTGGCCCGGATGCTCGAGCGAGGCGACGATCCGCTGTATGTCGCCCGCAGGCTGGTGCGGTTCGCCTCGGAAGACATCGGATTGGCAGACCCGCACGCACTCCACCTGACCATGGCCGCCCAGCAGGCCGTGCATTTCATCGGTCTGCCGGAGGGGGCGCTGGCGCTGGCGGAAGCCGTTGTATATCTCGCTCTGGCTCCCAAGAGCAACGCGCTCTACAAGGCGTATGGAGAGGCACTGTCGGACGTGGCCAACACACGCAACGATCCCGTGCCAATACACCTGCGCAACGCGCCGACGCGTCTGATGAAGGATCTCGGGTATGGTCGAGATTACCGGTATGCTCACGACTACGAGGAAGGGATCGTCGGGCAGCAAAACTTGCCGGACAATCTGGCGGGCCGCAGTTACTATCAGCCGACCGATCGCGGTCTGGAAAAAGAACTGAAAACGCGCATGGATCAGATTCGCGCCATTTATGAACGGACGAGAAAGCAGTGAGCAACGCCCATGTTCCGCCGACACGGGCCGGTGGACGAGACGCAGAAACACTTCGCCCCCTGGAAATCATCGCCAGCGTGGCCCCGTATGCTGAAGGGTCGGCGCTCATCAAACTGGGAAACACTCACGTGCTCTGCACGGCCACCGTCGAAGAACGCGTGCCTGGCTGGTTACGCGGCAAAGGCAAAGGGTGGATCACCGCCGAGTACGCGATGCTGCCTCGCGCAACCAGGGAGCGTACTCGCAGAGAATCCGTCGAAGGGAAACAGGGGGGTCGCACTGTCGAGATTCAGCGGTTGATTGGTCGAGCGCTGCGGTCAGTCGTTGACCTTCCCGCCCTGGGGGAGCGCCAGATCATCATCGATTGCGACGTGATTCTGGCGGACGGTGGCACTCGCTGCGCAGCGATTTCCGGCGGATATGTGGCACTCGCTCAGGCACTCAGAAAGTTGCACGAAGACGGCAAGACCCGACGTTATCCGCTGGTCCGGGCAGTTGGGGCCGTGAGCGTCGGTGTCGTCAGGCAAACGCCGATGCTCGATCTTGATCATGCCGAGGACTCCAGCGCCGATGCCGACGTCAACGTGGTGATGACTGATCAGCATGCTTTTGTCGAACTGCAGGGAACCGCCGAAGGCGAGCCATTTCTGCCAGCGACACTGGATGAGTTGCTGGTGCTGGCCAGCAGCGGTCTCGATACGATCTTCGCCGCGCAGCGCAAAGCACTCGGCATTCGATCGTCCTGACGAGCGCTACGAATCAAGCGTCGCCGCCCAATCGATCAGTGCTGCGCAGAGACGCTCAGTCGCCCCGGACGAGACTGCACTGATGCGCACCAGCTGCCGCCGCTCTTCACTTTCCGGGTAGCGCAACCGGATGCCGCGCTCATCAAGGTACAGGCGGAGCGCATCGCGATCCCCACGTTCGACCCTGGCGGCGACAAATCCGGACGCGCTCGGCAGCGGCCGGACCATGTTGAGCTTTCGCAGGGAGCGAGCCAGTCTGACTCGCTCCCTGGCCACCGTCCGCATGGCGGCGTCGACGTATGCCTGATCGGCCAGCGTCGCCAGAGACCAGCGAAGCGAATCATTGTCTGGCAGCGCGGGGCGGTCTGGCAGGGGAGCTCTGACGACCAGATAGCTCAGGCGCCCGCTGATCGGCGCAATCCAGTTGTCGAACGAGCGCAACAGCGCCACATGTTCGAATTCGCGAAACAGGGGCAGGTGGTCCCGATGCGCAAATCCACCGGCTCGTTCGTCGATGATCAGCAATCGGTGGGCTCTGGCCAATCGCACCGCGGCACTCATGGTCAGCATGCTTCCCGTTTCCAGATCGGGTGATGAGACGAACCCCACGTTCCCGGCGGTCGCTTCTGATTTCGTCTGACCGGCAAAGTCTGACCGTTGGGTCATCGCCTCGACTGCGGCGTCACCAGCCAGAGAAGTCAGCAATGCATCAACGGTCTGGCCAGGCACGATTTGACCGGGCGATACACCCAATCTGCCGGCAATCGCCAGACACAGCCGCTCTGCCAGATGCTCAGGACGCTCTGTTGCATCCTCCGTGCCCCGGACCAGCGGAGAAGGAGCAAACGGGTTGATCAATAAATCGAGACGCAATTCAGCCGCCATCGTGTTCATACCGGACATCCGACCGGATATGACAGCGGCCGGCACCTGATCAGCTCGCCAGGCGTTCGGCGGAAAACTGATGGTTGGTCGGCAATTCAAGCGTGTGGTACGAAAACCCGTCATGGATGCTGGCAGCGACATTGCGCACCGGCACGCCGCCAGGCGTAAATCCCTCCGGCGATCCGATGTGAGAATGACCGTGGAAAACAAGATCGACCCGGTGTTTGTCGACGACGCGACCCAGCGCAGAGTTGCCCAGTAAGGGGTACTTCACCACGGGCTCGCCGATCAGGGTGGTCGTCGTCGGGGCAAAGTGCAGAATAGCGATCTTGACTGGCGTCTCCAACAGACCGAGGGCCTTGTCCAGCCGGGCGGCTTCTCTTCGTGCCCTGACCGCCATTGCCTGGATGGCCCGATTGGATGGCGTGGGCTCAGCCTCCTCCGGCCAGAACCCTCCACCTGAACCACCTACTCCAGCAAAGCCAACCTCCGGAAACTCGGGAAGAACGACGGTATCGCCGTCGAGCACCCGCACCCCGGCTTCACGCAGCAACGAGATGTAGTGACGCCGCCGAGTCGTGCGACGATCATGATTGCCCAACACACTCAGAATCGGCAGTTCGATCCGCTGCAGGAACTCGGCGGCTATCTCCGCTTCCAGAATGCGGCCGCCATTCGTAATATCCCCGGCGATGATCAGCAGATCAGCATGCTGCCCCAGTTCGATCGATTGCCGAACAATTTCGGTCGGAACAGTTGATCGCACATGCAAATCGCCGATTGCGGCGATGCGGAGTTGATTCGGGAACATGAGCACCATTCAGCAAAGCGAACGGCCGCGAAAACCTCGCAGCCTGTCGGCATTGATGCCATTCTACCCCGCCGGCAGTCCCTGAACCGCGAATTTCAGCCTCGAGTTCTGTTGGATAGCCCGCGGAGGAGTCTATAATCCTCCCTCGGAAATGGGTGGGCAGGTGCGGACTGCCGGGGAGACTCACGGCTGGGGAGAATGTTCCCATGGAACAACCGACGATGAGACGGCCCAGGTTTTCCCTGGCAGTCCTCGTCATTGCGCTGATGCTGGTTTCGATCACCACGACGCCGACAACCGTGGTTGCTCTCGATCCACTCGCCCCACCGCCTGTCACGGCTCAGGCGTTGTACGTCTACGACGCGACGCTCGATGTTGTGCTCTTCGAACTCAATGCCGACGAACGCCGCTCACCCGCCAGTCTGACCAAAATCGGCACCGCGCTGATGGTCAGTCGCCTTGCCCCGGACGTCAGTCAGCTGGTCACCGTCGACCCGGCCGACGTCCTGACGGCCGAGGATGGCCAATCGCTGATGGCGCTGCAGGCAGGAGACGTCATTTCGATCGAGAGTTTGCTCTATGGTCTTCTGCTCAATTCAGGCAACGATGCCGCCAATACGCTGGCGCGATACCTGGGGCAGCAATTGCTGGCTACGGATGGCGGCACAGGCGATCCGATCGACCGGTTCATCGCCGAAATGAACGCCTGGTTTCTGGACATTGGATTGCAGAACACCCATTTCATGAATGTCGAGGGACTCTACAATCCTGACCATTACACCTCGGCCCGCGATCTGGGCATCCTGGCTGGAATGCTTCTCGACAATCCGCTGCTGGCCATGATCGTCAGTACCGCAGAAATCACTGTGACGTCTGAGCTCGGCAATTCCTACACATTGCAGAACACCAATCAACTGCTCGGCGAACCAGGAATCACCGGCATGAAGACCGGCACCCTGCCTGAAGCGGGAGCGTGTCTGGTCGCCTCGAAAACAAGTCCCGCAGGCACCAATCTGGTCAGCGTCACGCTCGGGAGCGACATCGAGTTTTCCGAGGACGGGATTCAGGACGCACAGACTGACCAGCGGTTCAACGATGCACGCACCATTTTTGGAGCGCTGGAAGCGGACTACGCCTGGATAGATCCCGCGTCTGACGATAGTCTCGCCGGTTTGAGCGCCGAACTTGATGTGTGGGACGTGGCTTTGGCCAACGACGGACCGATGATCGTTCACACATCGCAGCTACCCGAATTGCGCTATGTCCTGAGACTCGGCCCGCCGGTGGCCCCGAATCAGGAAGCTGGCGCGCTGCTCGTGTACGATGGCTCTACACTGATCGAAAGTCGACCGGTTGTTCAGATGGACCTTGCCGCCTGAACCTGATTCGCCGCAATGAATTGCTGGAGTTGCCCCGGTGGACGATTCCCAACATCTGGAACGTCTGCAGAGGATTCTGTCCGCCGCAGGTGTCGCCTCCCGTCGTTCGGCCGAACAATTGATTCTCGAGCGCCGGGTGTCGGTCAACGGTGTCATCGTCGATACACTGGGCTCGAAAGCCGATCCGATCAACGATGAAGTGCGCGTCGATGGCAAACTTGTGCGTCCGCAGCACCCGAGATACATCATGCTCAACAAACCGGCTGGCTACATCACGACGATGCAGGATGAACGTGGCCGACCGACCGTGATGGAACTGGTGAAGTCGAAAGAGCGGGTGTTTCCGGTCGGGCGGCTCGATCGCGACACCGAAGGGCTGCTCCTGTTGACCAACGACGGCCTTGTGGCACATCGAATCATGCATCCCAGTTTCGAACTGCAAAAAGAGTACGAGATTCTCACTCCCTCTCTGCCCCACCCGGACAAGCTGGCCAAAATCCGGAGCGGCGTCCGTGTCGACGGCAAAAAGGTGACTCCCGAGGAAGCCCGAATTCTACGTGAGTCCTCCCGCGGAGTGGTCATCCGGGTCACGATTCATGAGGGCATCACGCATGTCGTGCGCAAGATGATGAGCGCCGTGGATATACCAGTGCTTGCTCTGCGCCGCACCCGCATTGGCCCCCTGACTATGTCCGGCCTGCCCGTGGGAACCTACCGAGACCTGCGTCCGGGTGAAGTCGCGTCACTCTTCGAGGCACTGAGAATCGACCTGGATGCCGAATCCATGTCAGTGAACTCCAGATGAGCACTCTCTCGCCCTCGACACTCCCCGTGATCGCTATCGACGGCCCCGCGGCCGCCGGTAAATCCACGGTGGCCAAAGGGGTGGCGGACGAGCTCGGTATCCGGTCATTCGATACCGGCCTACTTTACCGAGCCGCTGCCCTCGTCGCGATCGATCGGGCAATCGCGCCGTCCGACGGTCCGGCGCTGGCCGCCGCCATCGACCAGTCCTCTCTGGACCTGAACCGGGCCGGAGAGATGCTTCTGGATGGGGTCAATGTTTCCTCCCGGCTGCGATCGCCCGAGGTCGAGTCGATCGTCTCCGAGGTCGCCGCGCATTCAGCTGTGCGCCAATCCCTCTTTCGTGTCCAGCGGCGCATCGCTGAGTCAGCGCCCGTAGTCATGGTTGGTCGTGACATCACCACGGTCGTCGTTCCAGATGCTGCGGTGCGCATCTACCTCGATGCTTCGGTTGAAGAACGGGCCAGACGACGACTGATCGACAAACGCATGTCGGACGAGTCAGCAACGTATTCGACGATCCTTGCAGAACTCAGGGAGCGTGACCGCCGGGATTCATCGCGTGAAAACGCCCCACTCTTCGCGGCTGAAGGCGTAACGGTGATCAATTCAGACGAGCTCACACCGCTGGAGGTGATCGAACTCATTGCCGGGCTCGCTCGTCAGGCAATGCCATCTTTGTCGGGTCACCGGAAAGGAGCTCGAGCAACGTGACTGCTGACATCCCGGCGGAATACCTGGAAGGCTCACGGCACTCCGGCAAACGCAGATTGGCAGGCGTACTTAACGGCTGGTGGGTCAGGCTCATTTCGAAAGTACATACAGTGGGAGACGAAAACATCCCGCCGTGGGGACCGTTGCTCTATGTGTCCAACCACCTGCACAACCTCGATCCGGCCATCGAGTACTACGCCTTTCCCCGTCCAATTCACTTCATGGGGAAACAGGAACTTTTTCAGTTTCCAGTCATCAAGCAGATTGCGGAACTGAGCGGTGGATTTCCCGTCGACCGCGGCAAAGTCGATAGGGAAGCGTTGCGCAACGCAGAAGACAGAATTTCCAGGGGGATTCCGCTGGGAATCTACCCCGAAGGGGGACGCAGTCCAAACGGATCGCTCATCGAGTCGAAGGGCGGCGCCGGGATGCTCGCCCTCAAAACGGGCGCCCCCATCCTCCCCGTGGCCATAACCGGCTCAGAACGCCTGCCCCTGAATGGCGGCAAGGGAAAGTCGCAACGAGCCGCTGCTCACCACGATCCGGGACATAAGGGAGTGAGAATCGTCTACGGAGAACCGTTCGTCATCCCGCGAATTCAGGACGGCATCAAGATTGGGGCCGACGAAGCGACCGAGATCATCATGCTGGAGATCGCCAGACTGCTCCCGGAAGCCTACCGTGGGTTCTATGCCGACAAACTCAGACAGCAAACGACACGCAGGATCGTGCCTTATTCGTCTTCGAAAACAAACTCGACGTCAGCACCGTCATCGGCAAAGTCGACATCGTCATCTACTGAACCGTAACGACGTGATCTGGCCGTTCGACGTGGTGCTCGTGGTTCTTCGAGTTCGTGCTCTTCGCCCCACGTGAGTTCCCAATGGGCGATCTTGACCGTGTCGCCCGGTTTGATCCCCAATCGCTCGAGTTCAGGCTGGATCCCGCTGGCAATCAGGACTCGCTGAAATCTGGTCACCGCATCCGGCTGGTCGAAGTTCGTCATCCGAGTCAGTCGCTCGATCGACACCCCACGAACTTCGTAGAAACCATCCCCGAGTTGTTCGATCGTCCATGCCTTCTCGTCGGCGGCTTCCAGCGTGTACAACCGGTGCTCCTGCGGTTTCGGGGCGACCTCCGTTTCGGCCAGCCGAAGTGCCTCGAGTTGTTGAGAGACACTTTCGAGCATGACCTGCACGCCCTCGCCGGTGGCGCCCGAAACCTCGAACACCGTGAAGCCCTTCGCCCTGATCGCAGCTGTCAGAGCATCCAACTGTTCGCGGGCCTCAGTCAGATCGATCTTGTTCAGGGCCACGATCATCGGTCGCTCGGCCAGCGCATCGTCGTAGGCAGCCAGTTCCGCATTGATCAGCTCGAAATCAGCAAGAGGATCACGTCCCTCCAGTCCTCCGGAAGCGTCGAGTACGTGGATCAGCAGTCTCGTCCGGGAGATATGCCGCAGAAACTCGTGGCCAAGACCCAATCCTTCGGCTGCACCCTCGATGAGACCCGGTACGTCGGCCATCACAAACGTCGTACCGCCTCTGCCTCCGATCTGCACCACCCCCAGATTGGGTTCGAGTGTCGTAAACGGATAGTCGGCAATTCTTGGCGTCGCGCGGGTTGAAGCCGCGAGCAACGTTGATTTGCCCGCGTTGGGCAAACCAACCAGGCCGACATCAGCGATCAGTCGCAACTCCAACCGAAGCGTGCGTTCTTCGCCTGGTTCGCCGATTTCGGCGATCCGCGGAGCCTGCCGAGTCGAGGTCTTGAATCGGGCATTGCCGAACCCGCCCCTCCCCCCTTTGGCCACGGTCACGGTCTCGTCCGGCTCGGTCAGGTCGGCCAAGAGCTCTCCCGTATCGTCGTCCCAGACAATCGTGCCCGGCGGGACTTTGATTGTCAGCGTTTTCGCGGACCGCCCGTGTTTGTTGCGGGATGCACCGGCGCTGCCATTTCGAGCGGCGAACTTCTGGTTGTACTGAAACTCCACCAGACTGGTGATATTCGAAGCAACCTTGAGCTGCACGTCGCCGCCGCGACCGCCGTCTCCTCCATCAGGACCGCCCCGCGGCACGAACTTCTCCCGGCGAAACGAGAGAGACCCGTTGCCACCGGCACCGGCACGAACATTGATTTTGGCGCGATCGATCAGCACAGAGGTTGGACATTTCCGCGAACGAACAGGACAGTGGCACCCGAAGCCGGGCACAAAGAGCGATTCTACCTCGTGAGAGGAAGCCGGAACGATTGGAGGTCACCTCTTCGACCCTCAACCGTCGACGACCCGATGGCTCACGTCCGCACGGAAGGAGAAGAGCAAATCAATCGTCGAGAAAGTCCTTCAGACGCTTTGCCCGACTGGGATGCCGAAGTTTCCGCAGCGCCTTGGCCTCGATCTGCCGGATTCGCTCTCGCGTCACATCGAACTCCCGGCCAACTTCCTCGAGCGTCCGCGCGCGCTCATCGTTCAATCCGAAACGCATTCTGATCACGTCCCGCTCGCGAGCCGGGAGTTCATTGAGCACTGCCTCGATTTGCAGTCGCCGATCCTGCAGACTGGCCACGTCCGAAGGCGCCAGCGCCTTCTGGTCCTCGATGAAGTCTCCCAGATTGCTGTCGTCTTCCTCGCCAATTGGCATTTCGAGCGACACGGGCTCCTGAGAAATCTTCAGCACTTCCCGCACACGCTCCGGGGCCATGCCCAGTGCGGCGCCGATTTCCTCAGACGTCGGTTCTCGGCCCAGCTCCTGCTGTAGCTGCCGGCTCTTGCGAATCACGCGATTGATGGTTTCCACCATGTGGACAGGAATCCGAATGGTGCGAGCCTGGTCGGCAATCGCCCGCGTGATCGCCTGGCGAATCCACCAGGTGGCGTAGGTGCTGAACTTGAATCCCTTGTGATAGTCGAACTTCTCCACGGCCCGCATCAGACCGAGGTTCCCTTCCTGGAAGAGGTCGAGAATATTCATGTTGCGGCTAACGTGCTTTTTCGCTACCGACACGACGAGTCGCAGGTTGGCCTGTATCAGCGCTGATTTGGCCCTCTCAGCCTGTTCCAGCGTGTCGTCCCACCGCCGTTGCAAACGATCGAGTCGTTCCCGAATGACCTGATCGACCGCTTCGTCTGTCGGCCAGGATTCGCCATCCCGGCAAAGGGTTTGCAGACTCGATGGCAAAAGCTCCCATTCCACAAAACGATCGCGCAGTGACTCCTCGAGTTCCTCCGGCGAGAGTTCGAATGCCGCGCAGACCTGTTGGATCGCAGCTTCCTCGTGCTGACTCATGGGAAGCATCTGGCCCAGAAGCTCGTCCCTCGCCGGCACAGGTGCATCGCCGTTCAACGCGCGATGCATCGCCAGCGGATGCGCCCAGCCCTGTTTGAACGCGTGATAAATCGCTCTGGCCACGACGTCGGGCGCCGGGGGATTGCCGAAGTCATCGGTAAGCTGAGCCAGGCGTCGCGCCAGATAGGACCCGCGTTCCATCGCTGCTGCCAGCTCAACCTCTCGCGGTCCGTCCAGGAGTTTGACCTGTCCGATCTCCCGCAGATACATGCGAACGGAGTCGTCCAGGTTCACATCGCCAACGTCGAAATTGACGTTGTCGAACTCGATCGCCGTGGCGCTGTCATCTTCTTCCAGCGCGAGTTCGGCATCCTGCAGCGCCGAAGCGTCGGGTTCCTCGACATGGGCGAACGCTTCAAGCGCGGCGCCGCTGGCGATAACCGCATCACTGACGCTGATCATCGTTTCGACGACCGCCTCGTCGTCACTGGAGTCATCGAGTTCCCGAAGCAGGTCGCTCAACGAAACCTCGCGCACCTCGTTGTGAACATCGTTGGTCTCTTCCGGCGGATCGCTGCCTGACTGCTGTTGCAGGTTGTCGTCAGTCGGACCCTGAGTCGCAGATTCCTGAAACTCGGCATCTTCCCGGCCGTTGTCATTCTTCGGTTCTGGCATGAGAAATGGTGCTCCGCAGGGTTGAGTTCTGGCTGGTCAAAATGATGGCGTTGAAAGCGAGAATCCCGTGAGGAAATGGCGCGGGACCTGATTTGATCAGATCAGTGCGAGATCAAACCGCATTGCACCAGGAGTCACTGAAAAAGTGATGTATTCCACCATCGTCCCTTTCCTGTCTTTGCTCGTGTGGACTGCCTGCCGGTGTCGAAACCTCCTCTATGCAACAGTGAAGAAGGGAATCATACCCATAACGCGGTCAATCGTGTGCAACGCTTCGCGAAACCCTGTCGTGAGATTCACAGAGAAGGCATGATCGCGGTCGCCATCATTTCCTCGAAGCTCTCCCGTCTGCGCGCCAACGTTGCCACACCTGACTCGACCAACACGACAGCCGGTTTTGGTGCCATGTTGTAGTTACTGGCCAAAGGGATGCAGTAGGCGCCCGCCGCCGGTAAGGCCAGCAAGTCGCCGGGTTCGATGCGCGGGAGCGCGATTTCACGAATCAGAATGTCCCCTGATTCACAAAACTTACCGGCAATCGTAACGTGCTCAGATTCCCCCGTAGCCAGCCGATTGGCGATCTCAGCGGTATAGACAGCGTCATAGAGCGCGGGCCGGATGTTGTCGGCCATCCCGCCATCCACCGATATATAGGTCCGCACACCGGGAATCTCTTTTCGAGACCCCGCCTCATAGACAGCCACGCCCGCCTGTCCAACCAGGTAGCGACCCGGTTCAAAGATGACGCGCGGTGGGTCGAATCCTGACTCGTTGCTCAGGCGAACGACTTCCTCGACGGTTCGAGCAACCCAGTCGCTCATCGCTGCCGGCGTCGCTTCACGCGTATAGGCGATACCCATACCTCCTCCGGGCGAGATGATCCGTGGCGCGAAACCATGCCTGCCGAACATCTCGTCAGCGAACTGCATGATCTTTCGGACGGCAATGATGGGAGCATCCAGGTCGAACAATTGCGATCCGAGGTGACAATGATATCCCTGCAGCGACAGACCGCGGCACTCGACAATGCGACTGACGGCCTGAGCAGCGTCGTCGGTCCACAGGGGGAAACCGAACTTCGAATCGATCACCCCGGTGGCGATTTTGCCGTGCGTATGGACATCGATACCCGGGTTCAGGCGGATGAGCACATTCTGCGGGTGTCCGGAACCAGTCAGTTCTTCGAGCAGAGCGATCTCGTGCAGATTGTCGATTGCGATATGGCCGATTCCCGTCTGAATCGCAAAGGCCAGTTCGTCCCGCCCCTTGTTGTTACCGTGAAACGTGATCTGCCGCGGATCGACGCCGGCAGCCAGCGCAACCCGGAGCTCACCCGCCGAAACGACGTCGACTCCCAGTCCCTCTTCGTGCAGGAGACGGAGAATCAACGGTAGCGCCAGGGCCTTGGCGGCAAAGACTGCTTCTGCTTCGCCTGGTCCCTGTCGAACGGCGGCAATCACATCTCTGGCTCTCGATCTCAGTGTTTCAGTGTCGAAAAGATACAGCGGTGTGCCGAACTCCTTAGCAAGGTCGACCAGCGACATGCCGCCGATCGTCATCTGACCATCCGCTGTTCTCGTCGTTGTTTCGGGCCAAAGCATTTCCAACCTCATCTCAGCGTCGAGTGTACGTACAGTAGTCTACCCGCGATTACTGCATGCCATCATCACCACCTCCGAACAGTCACTGTGAAGGGTATACTTCACGGTCGGCCGCCCGTCGTCAGGGCGTGCGCTATGCATCTCCTCGGGTTCTATGCCTCCTCTGCCAATTCTCACTGCGAAGAGTCTCCAAAAGCACTTCGGGAGTGAGGAGATTTTCGATCAGGTTTCGTTCCAGCTCGCAGAGCGGGAGAGAGTGGCCCTGGTAGGGGTCAATGGGTCTGGCAAATCGACCATCCTGCGTATCATCGCCGGCAGCGAGGAACCTTCCAGCGGTGAGGTGGCCAAGCTCACCGGGCTGCGGGTCACCTATCTTCCACAGGAAGCGAAGTTCACGTCGGACCGGACGGTCATGGAAGAAGCGATTCTGGCCTATGCGCCGGTACTCGCTTCAGACGCCCGCATGCGCGAAATCGAACAGGCGCTGGCGGATTCGTCCCGAACTGACTACGACGCGCTGCTCGATGAGTATGGCGCACTCCAGCACTTCTTCGAGATCCATGGCGGATTCGAAATGGAGCATCGCACCGAGGAAGTCCTGGCCGGTCTGGGTTTTTCAGAATCGCAGCACGCGGAACCGGTCACGCACCTCAGTGGCGGTCAGCGCACTCGAGTCGCCCTGGCCAAAGCACTTCTCGGGGAACCGGATCTTCTCCTTCTCGACGAGCCGACAAACCACCTCGATCTGACCATGCTCGAATGGCTGGAGTCCTTTCTGAACAGCTGGGGTGGTTCCTGCCTGATCGTGTCGCACGACCGCTACTTTCTCGACCGGGTCACGACTCGCACAATCGAACTCTCATTCGGCGGCATTGAGGACTACCCCGCCGGGTACACGGGGTATCTCAAACTGCGTGCCGAGCGCATGGAGCGGCGCCAGAAAGAATACGAAGCGCAGCAGGAATACATTGCGCGAACCGAAGAGTTCATCCGCAAATACAAGGCGGGGCAGCGCTCTCGCGAAGCTCGTGGTCGCCAGACTCGCCTCGACCGTCTTGAACGCATTCATGAACCCCAGGCGCACCAGAAGCTGAAGATCTCGATCGCTCCGGCGATCCGCAGCGGGGAAATGGTCTTCCGCACTTCGAAACTCACAGTTGGTTTTGGTACTGCCCATGGGCGCGAAGGACGAACACTGGTCTCCACGCCGGAACTGACGGTAGAGCGCGGCGACCGCATCGGCATCATCGGCCCGAATGGCGAAGGCAAGACAACGTTGCTGCGGACGATGATCGGCGAGATTCCACCACTGGCCGGCAATATCGATCGGGGCGTCAACGTGACGGTCGGCTACTACGCGCAGGCCCACGAACAACTCACCCCGCAAGGCACGCCGATCACATCGATTTTGCAGTCCCAGCCGCTCGGAGAAGAATCCGCACGCAACTACCTGGGCAGATTTCTCTTTTCCGGTGACGACGTCTACAAGCCGATCTCGGCACTCTCCGGTGGCGAGCGGTCTCGTCTCGCACTTGCGCTCCTGCTCCTGCGTAAAGCCAACGTGCTCGTGCTGGATGAGCCAACCAATCATCTCGACGTGGTCGCCCGCGAGTCGCTGGAGTCCATGCTGGAGGAGTTCGACGGCACGATCCTGTTCGTTTCTCACGACCGGTACTTCGCCGACCGCATCGCCAACAAGATCTGGTCGGTGGAAAACGGCAAACTGACTCAGCACCTCGGCAATTACAGCGATCTGCTCCGGTCAAGACAGATCGGCGCGCCGCCGCCAATGAAACAGCTGGAAACTCACTCCACTCCCTCACCGGCACCGGTCCAGCGCAGTCAGCCGAAGGAGATTAGCGACAGTCAGCGGAGGAAAGCGATCGAGCGATCCGAGCGTGAAATCGGCCGGTTGGAAGGCAAACTCAACCGCCTGGCCGACGATCTGGCTATTGCCGAGATCGATCAGGATTACGAAGCGATGGCCAGACTCGATGCGGAACACACGCTCATCCAGTCTGCCCTGAGCGAAGCCTATGAGCTCTGGGAAGCGATGCTATCAGAAGTCACCGATCAGAAAGCCCGCATATGAGCAGTGCACCTGAACATCTGCTCATTGGCGTGACCGGGAACATCGCCTGCGGCAAGTCCCTGGTCACTGACACGCTGGCGGCGCTTGGCGCGACGGTCGTGGATGCGGATGCCGTCTATCACGATCTGATCCAGCCAGGCGCCCCGCTCTGGGCGCGTCTGCTCCAGCACTTCGGCAAGGAGATAGCGCTGCCTGATGGTCAGATCGATCGCAAGACCCTGGGGCGGCTCGTGTTCAATGATCCCGCCAGACTCCGCGAACTCGAAACACTCACCCATCCCGCCATTCGCGCCGAGGTCCTGCAGCGCGTGCATGACGCTGACACGGACGTCGTCGTCGTTTCAGCGGTCAAACTCATCGAAGGAGGATGGGACGCCCTGTGCGATTCGCTCTGGCTGGTCACCTGCCCGGAACAGGAGCAGCGACGGCGGTTGATCCAGAACCGAGGCATGAGTGAAGCCGACGTTGCCATGCGTCTGGCTGCCCAGCCTCCCATCGCCCCCAAACTGGAGGTCGTTGATGTGATCATCGACAACGGTGGGGATAGGGATACCACCAGGCAAGAAGTGGCCAGAGCTCTGGAGCGCATCATGGCCAATCGTCAATCAGCGATCACATAACCAGATCGGTATCGGGACGTCAACAGCATCAGGAGTTGACATTCGTTCGTATGGAGGAATCGTGACCAAACCCGTTTCTATCGATGTCTATTACGACTATGGCTGCCCATATGTCTATGCCGCCGCCGTGTGGTTGAGAGACCTGCAGTGCAAACTGGGCGACAAGCTGATCGTTAACTGGAAATACTTTCCGCTCGAACAGGTCAACTCCGGCGAGGGACCGGAATGGAAACTGTGGGACCAACCTGCGGACTTCGTCAGCCGCGGCAGAACGGCGTTCCATGGGGCCATCGCGGCGAAGCGGCAGGGACCTGAGGCTTTCAACGCATTCCATTTCGCCCTGCTCGATGCGAAGCACCTGGACAACAAGAATCTGGGACGCCGCAAGGTTGTGGTAGACGTCGCCAGGGCGGCCGGTCTCGACATGAAGCGGTTCGAGAAAGACCTGGATGACCTATCGCTGCTTCAGGAAATCGGGCGAGATTACGAGGCCGGTCGGTCCGAGTTCGGTGTTTTTGGTACACCGACACTCGTCTTTCCCGACAATTCCGCCGCCTATCTCAAAATGCGTCCGGCACCCGAACCGGAGAAAACGCTGGAGGTCTGGGAGAAAGTCCGCCGATTGATCCAGGAGGAGCCGGAGATTGCGGAAATCAAACGGCCCATCAAACCAACGGACGATCTCTAGTCCACAAATGTCATCCCACGGACCGGAGCAGGTCGCTGCGATCAGGTCGGGAATACTCACCTGGTTTGAGCGCCATCAACGTTCGCTCCCGTGGCGTGAGACTCGGGATCCGTACCGCATTCTGGTCTCCGAAGTCATGCTGCAGCAAACGCAGGTCGATCGGGTCATTCCCTATTACCTGAGGTTTCTGGAGCGATTCCCTACGGTTCGTGATCTGGCCGCCGCACCGACCGCCGATGTGATCCGGATGTGGGCGGGTCTCGGATACAACCGTCGTGCGATCAATCTCCAGCGTGCGGCGATAGCCGTTGTGGAGCAGTTTGATGGGGTATTTCCCGACAGTGTCGACGCGCTTCGACGGTTGCCCGGGATCGGCGAGTACACGGCCGGCGCTGTGGCCTGTTTTGCGTTCGATCAGGACGTGGCGTTCGCAGACACGAACATGCGGCGAGTTCTCGATCGTGTGCTAACCGGGGGCACTGGCGTCTCCTGGGCAGCCCTCCGTGAATCCGCGGAACGCCTGGTCCCCGCCGGCGGCGCCTGGCGATGGAATCAGGCGCTGATGGAGTTCGGGGCGATCCACTGCACCGCCCGGAAACCGCTTTGCGGACTCTGTCCCGTCCTGGCCAGCTGCCGCGCCTTTCCCATTCCTCAGCAGCCAGTCGCACATCGACCCGCCAGGCAGGAAGAACCATTCGAGGGTTCGAATCGATACTACCGAGGTCGCGTGCTCGCTGTGCTGCGAGATGACAGCAGGGAAACCGGCGTTCCGCTCGATGAACTGGGTTCACACGTGCGCGACGGATTCACCACCGAGCACATTCCCTGGCTCTTCGAACTGGTGAAGGGACTGGAAAACGACGGACTGGCGCGAGTGGCCGAGAGTGCCGAGCCTTACGATCCCAACCCTGCCAACACGCGCGTCACCCTGCCCTGAAACCGGCCGCACCTATCCGATGGTGGCCGTCACTCCGCCGGCGCACGTTGCCCCGGGTTCCTGAGTCTGCGGGCCCTGCCGGAAGTAATTGACGAACTGCCTGAGTTCGATGTCGTCCGCGCTATCGATGTCCAGTTGATTATTCCAGGCTGTAGCAACGATCGGTGATTCCTGATCGTCGTATTCGCTGACCAGAATGAACCGGTCACCACCCTGGATATCCCGCAGTTTCTGTAGCTCATCCTCAGAAATGTCCGGTCTGTAGGTAATCCAGACCGCACCATGTTCGAGCGAGTGAACGGCATTTTCGTTGCGAACCACCCCGTCGTAGAAGTCACACGTCTGCCAGACCGGATCATGCACTCCCCCGACGGGAGGGGACTCCGAATAATCGACCGTGTCATAGGTATGGTCACCGCCGGCATACGCGTATGTCTTGACGTTGTCCGGCTGCTGACGTTCATCCCGGCTGCCGACGTAACTGATTACTTCCCATGCCACGCCTGCGATCAGCAGAACGGCGATGCCGCCCAGCACGGCCCGCACGATAAGGCGTTCCCGCTTTTGCCGGGACGGAGCTTTCCTGCGCTCCTCCCGTCGCTGATCGAACTGCTCCTGTCGGCGTTGCGCCCTCGATTTTGTTTCGTCGGACTTCTCCGCACCAGTCTCGTTATCGACGGATTGCCTGACAGACTGTGTCGACTTACCGGCCGAGCCGGACTTCTTCGATGATGGTTGTGGCATCGGTGGCAACTGCTCCCCGGTATATCCGGTATGTCTACTTCGCGCTGAGATGTTATCCCGCCTGGCCCACCTGCTCGCGCAACCAGGGCACGATCTCGCCAATCGCTATCCGGACCTGTTCGGTGGTATCTCGATCGCGAATCGTTACGGCCTGGTCCTCGATCGAGGCAGGATCAATGGTGATGCAGAATGGCGTACCGATCTCATCCTGTCTTCGATAACGCTTGCCGATGTTCGCGGTTTCGTCATAGTCAACACGATAGGCGGTCTCATCCTGAATCTGGTTGAACAGCTCCCAGGCGATGCTGGTCAATTCCGGCTTTTTCATCAGCGGCAGAATAGCTGCCTTGAATGGCGCGACGCGGGGAGACAATCTCAGCAATACCCGCGTGTCGGGTTTGCCGTTGACATCGACCGTCTGCTCCTCGTCGTACGCGTCGATCAGTACGGTCAGAATCGTACGATCGACCCCGAATGTGGGTTCGACGACATGAGGCAGAAAGCGCTCGCCACTTTCCTGCTCGAAATACCGCAAGTCTTCCCCGGAAAACTCCATGTGTTGCCGGAGATCGAAATCGGTTCGGTTCGCCAGACCGTAGAGTTCCTTCCAGCCCATCGAACCCGGAAACTCATACTCAAAATCAACGGTTCTGTTGGAATAGTGAGAGAGTTCGGCGGCTTCATGTTCCCGAACCCGCACATGCTCTCTCTTGAGACCAATCAGGTCCACCCAGCCCTGCATGGCGCCCAGCCACTCATCGAACGCCCGCGCGCCATCGTCGGGTCTGACGAAATATTCGATTTCCATTTGCTCGAATTCGATGTCCCGGAAAATGAAGTTCCCGGGGGTGATTTCATTGCGAAACGCTTTGCCGATCTGCGCGACGCCGAACGGCAGCTTGACCCTCGATGTCAGCACGATATTGCGATACTGGACGAACATTGCCTGCGCGGTCTCGGGGCGCAGGTAGACATGTGTACCGGTTTCGCTGACCGGGCCGATCGTCGTCGAGAACATCATGTTGAACTGGCGAGCATCGGTCAGAGTGCGGTTGCCGCAATGGGGACAGGCCAGGTTGGCCTCTCGCAGGATCTCGCTCATCTCATCCGGTGTCTTGCCGGATGCCTGCATTCCCAGACGCTCTTCGATCAGATGATCAGCTCGAAATCGCGATTTACACGTTTTGCAATCGACCAGCGGGTCATTGAAATTGACCACATGGCCGGAAGCTTCCCAGACCCTGGGATGCATGAGGATGCCGGCATCGAGACCCACGATATCGCGACGGCGGTGCACGAAAGTGCTCCACCACAGTTGCTTAATGTTGTTCTTCAGTTCGACACCCAGCGGGCCGTAATCCCACGTATTGGCCAGGCCACCGTAGATTTCTGAACCCGGAAAGACAAAGCCCCGCCGTTTGCACAGCGCAACGATCTTCTCCATCGACGCGACGCGCGCGCCCTCCGCAACTGACATCTGTGTACTCCACTCGCCCGGCTGGGATGAATCAGAACAGGCCGATCAGTTGGCCGCGACTTCCTCGCGGACGGTCGACTCCTCCCAGACCTCGATCCGCGAATCGCCTTGATCGCTCTCGGCAATGCGACGATAGACCTGAGTCGTCGAAATGCTGACGTGGCCCAGGAGCTGCTGCACGTCGCGCAGGTCTGCTCCACCTTTCAGGGCATGTGCTGCGAATGAGTGTCGCAGTGTGTGCGGCGTGATGTCACCGACGCCTGCCTGATCGGCGTATGACTTGAGAATCAGCCAGAATCCCTGCCGGGTCAGGCGACCACCCCGATGATTGACGAAAAGCGCCTGCTGACTGTCGCCGGCCATTGACCCTCGACTGAGCTCCAGATACTCGCTGAGCGACGCACAAGCGGCGGCCCGCAGCGGCACCACCCGGCTCCGCCCTCCCTTCCCCGGGCATCGGACCTGCATACGATCCAGATCGACATCGCCGAGATCAAGAGCGACGAGCTCGGAAACCCTCATACCCGAGGAGTAGAGCGTTTCCAGCATGGCCAGATCCCGATAGGACTCGGGGGAATCAGCGGCGAGCGATTTGCGCGGTTGATCCATGAGCCGTTCCACCTCGTCGATGGAAATGGCCCGGGGGATGAACCTGTCCACCCGCGGTGGTACCAGGTCCGTGGAGAGATCGGCTCGCAAAACGCCGCTCTGCTGCAGATACTGCGTGAACGTCTTCAGAGCCGCTGTCTTGCGCGCCACGGTCGAGGCCGCGTAATCCCGCTCGCGAAGTCTGAGCAGAAACCGCTTCAGATGCTCCGTCGTGAGTGCCGGCCAGTCGGCGAGCGACGGCAACTGATCCTCCGCCGGTGGTGCCTCAAGATAGTCAGCCAGTTGAGACAGGTCGTTACGGTAAGCGGCGATCGTGTTTTCTGAAAACTGGCGCTCGCGACCGAGTGAGGCAAGAAAACGTTCGATCTCAGTGTGGAGATCTTGTTGTTGATCCATGCGTATGTTCCTTTGATCCAGATCAGCCGGCATCGGCAGCCCGCTAGACGACCGACTCCCAAGGAGAATATGACAAACTGAATGCGTCGGCCACACCCTCGTGTGTGACGCTGCCGTTCAGAATATTGATCCCCCGGGCCAGGGCCGGATCGGCCTTCGCCGCATCGTACAAGCCATGATCGGCAAGTTCCAGTGCATACGGTAGCGTGGCATTGGAAAGCGCCAAAGTGCTGGTGCGAGGAACCGCACCTGGCATATTGGTCACACAATAATGCACCACGCCATAGACCTCATAGGTTGGAGCGCTATGGGACGTAGGACGAGCCGTTTCGATACAGCCCCCCTGATCGATCGCCACGTCGACCAC
>WBZO01003010.1_pt1 | contig 20549 bp, 24 predicted proteins | sample 5204261 | NCBI WGS metagenome assembly WBZO01 (sample SAMN12412400, study PRJNA552823) | activated sludge metagenome | isolation source: activated sludge from anammox sidestream of wastewater treatment plant... | place: USA: North Carolina | collected 2017-09 | reverse complement strand
GGCATTTATAGAGTTCAATATTGTGGTTTTACTGGAAGTCATAGGAGTTATAGCTTTAGGGCAGTTAAGATTTGGCCCTTGAGTGCTGTTAATGTTGTAAGTAGTGCTGCCGTGGCTTGTGCTTATCCAGTTGTTATTACTGTCATCCGGAGCATAATATTTAGGAAATAATACGGTAGAAGGCGTATCATCAGTAATGTCATATTGAGGGGAAGACGTACCATTGCTTCGTGATTCAACACACCCGCCCCAGGAAGTTGTTCCCCAGTTAAAAATATCGGATGTAACCCAGCTTGTCCTGCTGTTTCCGATATTCACTGCCTGTGAAAAAGGAACAAGGCCTATCCATAAATTTTTTACAGTTTCACTACTGCCGAAAAGTATATTAACTAAAGACGTAGCAGCAGATTTAGCAGCGCTGATTTTGCTTACACCTCCGCCAGCAGAGCTTGTCATAGAGCCGGTTGTATCCATAACCAGCACTACTTCCAGACCTTTACTTGCCCTTGTTATTTCTGATTTTGCAGAAATAGGAATATTACCGTAGCCAATAGCTTTCATAATAGTGGTCGGCACAGAACCAGTTACAGAAAGCGATAATACACTATTGTCAGCATTTGGCGTTACAGTTACAGGATTTACGGTAGATCCCATATAACCAGAAGGGAAATTAGCATTAAAATATTTATTTGCTTCACTGTTAGCATCGGTAGAGCTGACGGTTGCTGCTGCCGCAAGACCGGCATTATCCAAAGCACTGCTCATGCGTGCCTGCACCAGCTGTGCGCGTGACATATCAATAGAAGCTCCGACAGTAGAGGCTATGGCAAAAATACCTAGGGCAATCAGAGGAATTGAAGAACCGCGCTGTTCCTTAATAAAGGAACTTATATTATTTTTATGCATTGTATCTGAACTAAACATATGAGCCTCCCCATGTTTGGGTGTCAGGGATTATAAGACTTAAAGTCTTTAAATTTCCAAGTCTTGGTTTATAAATACTATAATTATACATCTGGCTGTTTTTGTATATAATGCCGGAAAGAATGGGCTTATAATCAAAAAACACTTCTGTGATTATCACCGAATCACCATCAGCCATTGTAAATCCTGATGGAATGGTTGCATTACCGCCGCTTACGCCTATTGCACTGGTACGGGCTGTTCCGCTGCTTTTATATTGCCAGTTTATAACGGGTGGGTTTGTTCCTGTTTTTGATACTGAAGAAACGATAGCATAACCATCTGCTGCAAAATCATATGGCAGCATAACTTCAGCAGCTGATGGAATGATCTGGTTAAGGTCAGAAGTGCTTATTTTTTCATATTGTGTAACCAAATCTGAAAGTGTGAAAGAAACCCTCTCAAGCTTTTGTGCTATAAGAACATAGCGGGCAACTTCGATAGAGCCGAAAGTTATTGTTATAAGCAGCGGCAGGGCAAGGGCAAATTCAACAGCGGCAATGCCCTGTTCTGTTTTGAAGATATTTATTAAAAAATTTGCAATTTTGTTTTTCATATTAACTACTAATAAGGCTCGTTTTTAACGACTGTCTTGCTGGAAATTATAAAAGTATCACCAGTAAAGCTGGCAATAACAGGTGTATGGATCTTCCATGGGTAACTAACATTATAAACAACTATATCATTTGCATTCCCAAGTCCGGCAACACCTGAGCTATCCCACTGGTTGTTACCATTTACATCGGTGTAATCTTCTCCCGCATCATAAGTGCCGTTATGATTAGCGTCTATATATGGTTCTTCCTGACTTATAGAATTAAAAGAAGGGTAGATGGTGGTAGTGACAGTTATTTTAGCTGGATCAACTAAACCGGCAGTTCTTGATACAATGGAATTTACAATCTGCTGCTGGCGGGTGCTGCCATTTGCTATATATCCTGTTTTTCCATAACGGCTGCTGGCAGCGGTTGCGCCTTCCATCACACTGCTTATGAACATTACTATGGAAAATTCCACAATAGCCGTAAGAAGCAATATTAAAACAGGCGCTATCATAGCAAATTCTATTGCTGTTACGCCGCGGTTGTTGCTTATTAATGATAATTTTTTATGTTTTTTTAAGCCGGACATTTTTATCTCTGGCGATGAATAACCACTCCCAACCTGTAAATAGTACAGCATACAAATTAATAAAAAGTAAAAAAGCCATGGTAATTAGTTGAATATTATTATTAATATGCTTTGTATATTAAAAATTTTTTATACATATTTGTAAGAAAATATAAATTACTGTGATATAGTTTCCGGCTGATAAATATAAGCAATTGTTTTATTAAAAAGGATTTAATAAAAAACTCATGAAAACATTTAATTTGCATCTTGTTTCTGATTCCACTGGGGAAACTGTAGGAAGTGTGGCGAGAGCTGCCCTTGTGCAGTTTGAGGAAGTAGAAGCAGAAGAATTCAGCTGGACTTTGGTACGCTCTAAAGCTCAGCTTGAGAAAGTAATTGAATCTATAAAGGAAAATCTTGGGGTTGTTTTATATACCTTGGTGGACAGCAATCTTGCCGATATACTGAAAAAAGAATGCAGTAAATTAGGAATACCATGTATTGCAGTAATTAGCGGTGTTGTTTCAGAAATATCTTCTTACCTTGGTGTTGAAAGCCATGCGCAAACAGGAAAGCAATACAGGCTTACAGAAGAATATTTTACACGTATGGATGCAATAAACTATGCCCTTGCCCATGATGACGGACAGGCTAATTGGGAATTGGATCAGGCAGATATTATAATTCTTGGTGTGTCTCGTACCTCAAAATCACCGACCTGCATGTATCTGGCTTATAAAGGCTATAAGGCCGCTAATATTCCTCTGGTGCTTGATTGCCCTCTTCCGCAAGGGTTTGAAGAATTAAAAAAACCGCTTATAATCGGGCTTACCATTAATCCTGACCGCCTGCAGCAGATTCGCAAAACCCGCTTGCAGTCGATTAATCAGGAACAGGAAACGAATTATGTGGATATGGAATATATGCAGCGCGAAATAACAGAATCACGCAAACTTTTTTCCAGGCATCGCTGGCCGGTTATTGATGTTACCAAGCGTTCGGTAGAAGAAACAGCGGCAACAATAATTCAATATCTAAAAAAACACCAGGAAAAGCAGGCAGATGACAAATAGCAGAATTAAAAAATCTGGTGTCGTTGGTTGGCCAGTGTCGCACAGCCTGTCGCCGCGCCTGCATAATTTCTGGCTAAAAAAATATAATATAGCAGGTGAGTATAAAGCCTATCCGGTTAAACCGGAAGAATTGCCGGATTTTATAAATAATTTGCGAAAAGATAATGATTTTGCAGGGGTAAACCTTACTATCCCACATAAAGAAGCAGTTATGGAGTTACTGGATGAGGTTGATGATATTGCAACCACAATCGGGGCGGTGAACACAATAATATATAAAAATGGAAGATTGTTGGGAACTAATACTGATGCTTATGGATTTTCTGAAAATATCAAGCCATTTATAAGCGGTAAAAATAAAGCGGTGGTGCTTGGAGCAGGCGGGGCGGCAAAAGCTGTATTATTTGCGCTTAAACAATTAGGTTTTTCTGAGATTATTATTACTAACCGGACTCGTGACCGGGCAGAAATCTTGTCATCTGTCATCAGTCATCCGTTATCAGTAAAAAATTGGGAAAATCGCAATGAAATATTAAAAGATGCTGATCTGCTGGTAAACACCACCAGTCTGGGAATGACAGGAAAAGAAGCTCTGGAGATTGATTTGTCGCTGCTTCCCAAAACAGCCCTGGTCACTGATATAGTATATAGCCCTCTTATAACACCATTGCTTGCACAGGCGCAGTTGCGCGGTAACAGGTTGGTTGATGGGCTGGGTATGTTGCTGCATCAGGCCGTACCGGCTTTCGAGGCATGGTTTGGTTTGCGATCGGAAGTGACCGAAGAACTAAGGCAGCATGTGCTGGCGGGAATAGGTCTATGATTATCATCGGGCTTACCGGCAGTATAGGTATGGGAAAAAGCACAGTGGCAAAACAGTTTGCCGCACTTGGAGCAAAAATTTGCAGTGCTGATGCCTGTGTGCATAAATTGATGGGCAGGGGAGGCGGGGCAGTCGCCGAGATAAAAAAATATTTTCCGGAAGCGGTTGAAAATAACGCAGTTGACAGGCAGGTTTTAGGGAAAATAGTATTTGCGGATAAATCAAAGCTTGTATTGCTGGAAAATATTCTTCACCCATTAGTCAGGGAAATGGAGGATGATTTTATTTTCAGGCAAAAAAAACTTGGGACAAAAATGTTGGTGCTGGATATTCCACTTTTATTTGAAACAAACGGGCATGAGAGGGTGGATTTTACCGTGGTGGTTTCTGCGCCTGCTTTTATTCAGCGGCAAAGAGTGATGGCACGCAAGAATATGACAACGGAAAAATTTGAACGTATTATTGCTAGCCAGATGCAGGATCACGAAAAACGTAAGCGTGCTGATTTTATAATTCCCACCGGACTCGGAAAATCCTATAGTTTCAGGGCGGTGAAGGAAATATTACTGTCATCTCGAATGAGCGAAGCGAAATGAGAGATCTTTGCAAAGAATATTTTAAGGGATATATTATGAAAATATACATAACTGCATTTTTAATAATTCTTGCTTCATCTCCGGCGTTTGCCTGTATTCATGCATATACCGATGAAGAATTAGCAATTTTGCATGAAGCCGCAGAAGTGAAATTTACCCAATATGACTTAAACAAAGATGGGTATATTGATTCTGAGGAGTGGAAAAAAAGTAATTTAAAAAGTGATTTTCTAGAAGTTATTAAAGTTGCTGATGAAGATAATGATAAAAAACTATCAAAGAATGAGTTTTCAATAATATATGTGAATAATTCTTTTGGTATGTTTAGAGTGGTCACTAGATAATTGAGATAAAAATTATGAAACGGGAAATTGTATTAGATACTGAAACGACCGGACTTGATCCATTCAGCGGTCACCGTATAGTAGAAATTGGCTGTGTTGAGGTCGTTGGCGGCGCGCGCACTGGCGCATTTTTCCATTGTTATCTTAATCCTGAGCGTGATATGCCGCCGGAAGCTTTCCGGGTACACGGCCTGTCGTCTGAATTTCTGGCGGATAAACCGGTTTTTTCGCAGAAAGTGGACGAATTTTTAGAATTCATCGCTGATTCCAGCCTGGTGATACATAATGCTGCCTTTGACATGAAATTCGTCAATTTTGAATTGGATAAACTGGGCTTTTCTGCTCTTTCGATGGAGCGGGTGGTTGATACCATGCTTATCGCCCGTAAAAAATTTCCGGGCAGCCCATCCAGCCTTGATGCTCTTTGTAAGCGTTTTAATATTGACCTGTCCAGCCGCACCAAACACGGTGCGTTGCTTGATGCTGAGCTTCTTGCCGATGTCTATCTGGATTTAATGGGCGGCAGGCAGGCTATGTTGGTTCTTGATGAGGTTAAGCAGAATGCTGCCATGAATACCCAGCTCTTAAATAATAAAAAAATTAATTTAGAGGCAAGAATATTTAAGATTTCTCCAGATGAAGAAGAGGCGCACAAAGCGATGCTAACAAAATTAAAAAACCCGATCTGGCTGGAAGCAGATGCTACATAAAATAACCGCCCACAATAAAAATTGAAGGCGGTTATTTTTAGTATAATCAGATTATAGATTTATTGGGTTTGGCAGGTGTTGTTATAAATAGTAGGGCAAGTAGTTACAACAACTGCAGGAGATGTATTATTTTTAAGTCTTGCTTCCAGAGCATTCCTATTTGGATCTGCTGCACCAAATACCTGCCAGGTGATGAAGTTGGAGCGTAGTTGAGTGTAAGCAAAATTATAAACTTTATTCACAGCCTGAGCAGAGGTTAGGCCATTTGGAATTGGTGGGCTGGCCAGACGTTTTTCGTTAGTGTCATATTCCAGGTTTTCGTTATGCACCTGCATTCCGATTGGCAGCTTATTGTTGTTGTCAACATTATACCAATAAGCGCCAAGCTTTGTTCCGTCTTTAGCGATGAAGGCAAGGGCATTATCAGGTTTTTCAAAAGAGCCGGCGAATGAATCAGGCCCACCAAATCCCATTTTTTTATTATTAAAGGTATTCATGAAGTCTGGAAGCCTGTTGCGGGGAAAATTTACACTTTGGATTAACGGAGTATGCAGGAAAGCATCAGCGGCTTTCTGATCCATAGCGATAACGCCATCTATGAAATTTTTATCCAATCTGGCAGCGATCTGTTCGTTAGAGCCTAAATCTGCACCAATGGATGATTCCGAGAATTGAAGGAAAGCTACGTTAGGATTGGAATCATATTTTGCAGCTAAAGCAACTAACAGGTTATTAAAGGCCGCAAGGGTTTTTGGATGGCCGAAATTGGCATGATTACCGCTATTATATGGACCATCTCCCGGTTTCCCTTGCACGTAATATGCCGGAACCTGAATGGACATATTATCTATAACTTGAGTAACTGGTTGATAGTTAAGAACATATTGTGGCAGGGAGCTTTTGGTGCTGGACGCCATATATTTATAACCAAGCATAATAGAGAGCTTTTTACCTTTTTGTTTTAGCAGGTTTATATCATTGTCTATCTTGGTAAAATCATATTTCCAGCCGCCACCAGCTTTAGGAACTTCCAGATCTGACCAGTAATAGGTTTTTTGGATACCGCGAACTCTGGACACATTAAAGTCAGTCAATAATTGATTAACCTCTGTATTGGTTAAACCGTTTTTTATCAAAAGATAATGCCCTGGATACCACTTCACACCAGTTATAGCTACTTGGGCAGAACAGATAGATGGCTGAAGGGCAAAACCAGCTACAACAGTTAGTAAGCTAGTGTATTTTAATATATTTTTTTTGAGTAAATTTGTCATAAAGCTGCTTCTCCCTTTGGTTTGTTATTAGATTTGAAATATTATTATATTTAATTTTTTATAACTAATTGTTAATTATTGGTCGTATCTTATACAAAAGCAATATTTATTAGGAGAACTAATCAAAATATAACCGTTCTGTCATATAGTTGTCATTGAACTGTAATAAATACAGGGGAAGGCAGCTAATTTTTGGGCCAGCGCTTATGAACCCAGAACCACTGTTCCGGATATTCCTTTATCCAATCTTCCAGCAACTGGTTTATGGTAAGCATTATATTATATACATCCTGCTCGGTATTTCCGGTTTTTATGTATTTAATCGGGGTATATACAATACCTTCAAAATAAGCCCCTTTTTTACGTATTATACGGGCAGGGATAATCGGCATATCATAGCGCAGGGCAAGCTCGGCTATGGCAGGCGCTGTCATTGCCGGATAACCAAGGAAAGGCACTGCGATTCCATCATTCATTTTCTGGTCAACCAGCATTGCAATCGCAGCATTATTTTTTATCGAGCGTGCTATTTTTATTGCCCCCTGCTTGCCTTTGGGAATAAGATCCAGGCAGCGTGTAAGCCGTATTTTGTTTATCATATTATCCACTAATTTATTATTAGCAGCTCGATAAATACCGGTTATGGGGCGATTGTATTTTTGCGCCATGGACATAAGCAATTCCCAGTTTCCCAGATGTCCGGAAAATAAAAATGCTGGCACATCAGGTTTGGGGAAATTTTCTGCACCAATTATATTTATTCTGCTAACAAGTTTTTCTGTAGGTAGATGTGCAAGCTCAGCGGCTGTGCGGCCGATATTGTCCCACATTTTTGCAATTAATTTCTGCTTTTCCTGTTTTGGGAGATTGGGAAACACAAGAGAGATATTTTTATAGGCCGTTTTGTTGGCAGGCAATAAACAGCCAATGTTCCGTGCCATCCATCCGCCTAGAAAAGAGGCGGTATCAAGGGGTAGTAGCCTGAATGCTGTAAATAATAAACTAAGGGCAGCAGCTTCAATATAATATTTAACTTTTTTTAGCATGGATGGCAGCTTCAATTAATTCTTCCAGTTTCTTTTCATTTTCAAACACTAATTCCATTTCTGCAACATGGATATCTTTTATTTCCTGTTCAAAATCCTTTGCCATACGCGCTGCATCTTTGCTGGTTGTGACAAGTAAGGCATTTTGTTCTTTAGCTTTTCTATGCAAAAAAGCCAGATCTTTGACTGTATAGCGGTAATGGTCGGCAAAAGATATAGTTTCGGCGATTTCTGCCCCAGCTTCACTTAGCATATGGTAAAATTTATGTGGGATTGCGATTCCGCAAAATGCGATTATTTTTTTATTCTTTAGTGTAAGCATAGATTCTTTTGCATGTGAACGGGCAAGAAGAAAAGGGATATCAGGTAGTGAAGTTGGCATAAAATTAGCCGGATTTATAATTATTATTGCATCAGCGCGTTTAAGTCCTGAGATTACTGTCTCACGCAAAGGCCCTGCCGGCAGCAGCCTTTCATTACCAAAACTAAGCCTTCTATCGACAACTATAAAAGACAGATTTTTTTTAAGGGCTGGATTTTGAAAGCCGTCATCCATAATAATAGCTTGTGCACCTTGTTTTATAGCAAGATTTGCCGCTTCCAATCGGTTTTTCCCAACAATAGTAGGCAAAATACGGGCTAACAGCAGCGGTTCATCGCCGACCTGTACAGCACTATGTATCTTTGTATCGACTCTAACCGCTGATTTTTGTGTACCACCATAGCCACGGCTTATAAAAAAGGCATTTATATTTTTATTTTTCAGCATTTCCCCTATATGCATTGCTACAGGAGTTTTTCCAGCCCCGCCAACAGTCAGGTTTCCTACACAGATAACTGGTATTGGCAGTTCGGTTGGGGTAATCCTGGCGTAATTTGCTTTACTGGCAAAATAATAAACCCATGAAAAAGGTAAAAGCAGCGTTGAAATTATATTTTTAGAATTCCAGAAATGTGGTGCTTTCATAAATTTCCTTTTACTGCTAATTATTATTCTATGTTATTGTGCCAGAAAAAGTCTAGTAAATTACAGTAACCAACTTAAAGGGGATGATCGCATGAAAAGCTATACAAAGTTTATTTCTAGTATTTCTCTAGCGCTGGTTTTCTTATATTCCGGAACTGTTGCTGCTGATAATGACGATAATGGTAATAGGGGCGGTCATGGCCATAAATATAAAATAGAATATAATGACGGCCATCATGACGGTAAAAAGCATAAAAAAAAGAAGCATAAAAAACACGCAGAAAGCGTATATTTCGGCGATACGGATAAAATAGTTATAAGGGAATATCTGGCCAGGCAATATTCAAATTGCCCTCCGGGTCTTGCAAAAAAGCATAATGGCTGCCTTCCTCCGGGTATCGCTAAAAAGCATTATGTTATAGGGCAGCCGTTTGGCGGCACCTGGCAGGAACTACCCTATGAACTGCAGGGATCTTTGCACGAAGTTCCAATCGGTTATCGTTACGTGATGGTGGACAAAGATGTTCTGCTTATATCCGAAGCCTCGAAAAAAGTTATAGATGCTGTTACATTGCTTTCTGCAGTTGGAAAATAGCTAGAATTATTCTGCTTTGAATGCCTGAAGGCCGGTAATTGCCCTGCCTAGTATCAGGGCGTGGATGTCGTGTGTGCCTTCGTAAGTATTTACGCTCTCCAGATTCATAACATGGCGGATTACATGGTACTCATCAGAAATACCGTTGCCACCGTGAATATCGCGGGAGGTGCGGGCAATATCAAGGGCTTTGCCTGCGGAATTTCGCTTTATTATGGAAATCATTTCAGGGGCAATCTTATTTTCATCAATCAGTCTTCCCACTCTCAGGCAGGCCTGCAAGCCAAGGGCGATGTCGGTAAGCATATCCGCCAGTTTTTTCTGTATAAGCTGGTTTGCTGCCAGCGGTTTGCCGAATTGTATGCGCTCCAGCGAATAGCGCCTTGCCGCTTCAAAACAGAATTCCGCCGCACCGAGCGCACCCCAGCCAATACCGTAACGGGCTTTGTTAAGGCAGGAAAAAGGCGATTTTATCCCGCCGCTTTCTAGCAATATATTTTCCTGCGGCACGCTTACATCTTCCATAACAATGCCGCCGGTAGCCGATGCCCGCAGGGAGAATTTACCGCTTATTTTCGGTGCGGAAAGCCCTTTCATGCCTTTGTCTAATATAAAGCCTTTGATCGTACCGTCAGGAATAGAACTGTCGCCAAAAACTTTTGCCCACACGATAAACACATCAGCAACCGGCGAATTGGTTATCCAGTTTTTTGCGCCGTTTAGAATATAGCCGCCGGCAACTTTCTTTGCCCGTGTTTCCATGCTGGAAGGGTCAGAGCCGTGGTTTGGTTCAGTAAGGCCGAAACAACCGATAAGCTCGCCGCTTGCCAGTTTAGGCAGATATTTTTCTTTCTGAGCTTCGCTGCCAAAGCTATAAATCGGGTGCATAACCAGGCTGGACTGCACAGAAAGGGCGCTGCGGTAACCGGAATCAACCCACTCTATTTCCTTGCAGATAAGTCCGGCTGCTACATTGCTGACTCCCGCGCAGCCATAGCCTTTTATAGTTGCACCGAACAGCCCGAGGCTTCCCATCTCGCGCATTATCTCAATATCAAAGCGCTCATGGCGGTTGGCCTCTAAAATACGCGGCATCAGCTTTTCGCGGGCATAGGCACGGGTGCTTTCTGCCACCATCCGTTCTTCTTCGGTAAGCTGTTCAAAAAGCAGTAGAGGATCTTCATAAGAAAAAGTCATGGCTTTTTTACCCTGCCGATTTTGTTGATCTGTTGTGAGCGTTCCAAGGCTAAACTATTATCCGGAACATCCTGTGTAATAACGCTGCCTGCGCCTATCACTGCACCAGCACCAATGGAAACAGGGGCAACCAGTGAGCTGTTCGAGCCGATAAATGCTCCAGTGCCGATTATGGTTTTATGTTTATTTGCACCATCATAATTACAGGTGATAGTTCCTGCTCCGATGTTGGCTTTTTCACCTACCTCACTATCGCCAACATAGCTTAAGTGGTTGGCCTTTGCCCCATCACCCAGCCTGGTGTTTTTAAGTTCCACAAAATTGCCGATATGCGCATTTTTGCCAATAATACTTCCCGTACGCAAACGGGCAAAAGGGCCTATAATCGCGCCGGATTTGATTTGTGCGCCTTCTATATGGGAAAATGAGCGTATTTCAACATCCGGTTCCACCACAACATTATCACCGAATATAACCTGCGGGTGAATTATCACATCAGGGGCAATTTTTGTGTCCGCACGTAAAAACACGCTGGCAGGATCAATCATGGTAACACCTTCGGCCATGGCTTTTTCGCGCAGCCTCCACTGCATCACTTCTTCAGCTTTCGCCAGCTGCGTGCGGGTATTTATTCCCGAGAGTTCTGACTCATCAGCTTCTACTACATGACAATGCAGGCCGGCATCATCAGCAAGGGCAATAATGTCAGTTAAATAATATTCTCCGGCGTTGTTGTTATTGGTAAGTTTATCCAGTAAGGAAAATAAATATTTCCCGCTTACGGCGATTATTCCTGAGTTACACAGATTAATGGATTTCTGTTCAGGGGTTGCGTCACGCTCTTCTATTATTTCTTCCAGCTGTCCACCCGCATCAACCAGAAGCCTGCCATAACCATAAGGGTTTGCAAGCCTCATACCAAGTACCACTATTTCTGCTGATTGTGACGCTTCCAAAAGCTTTTCCAGGGTTTCTGTTTTAATCAGCGGGGTATCACCGCATAATATCAGCACTTTTCCCGTATAGCCACCAAGCTCTGCTTTGGTAGAGCGAACAGCGTGGCCGGTGCCGAGCTGCTCGGTTTGAATCACAAATTTTGCTTGCCCATCAATATCTGCTACGTTTTTTTTCACTGAATCCATATGTTCGGCAATCACTACAACTGTTTTTTCAGGGGAAAGCGGAGATATAGCATCAATCACATGCGATATCAGCGAAAATCCCGCCAGTTTATGCATTACTTTTGGCAAGGCAGACTTCATACGCGTGCCTTTACCGGCGGCAAGTATTACGCAGGCAAAAGGTACGTTTATTTTATTCTTGTTTTGGGCGGTCATATGCGTAAGAATTACCCTAGTTTATACGAGTATGCAATAACAGGGTTATTATAACATGGAAATCAGCGAAATATTATCGTGGGCAACTGCCCTTGCTCTTGGTTCTGCCCTGTCCTGGGTATTAGGGAGAAAGAAAATCGAAGCCCTCTCACTGGAAAAAACCAGCCTTTCCACTAAATTGGAAATGATGCAGCAGGAGCTGGATAATCTGCGTGATGAATTGGAATTCAGCAAAAGTGAAAAAACACAGTTGCACGAGCGGGTGGTAACGGCGGAAACAAAGCGCAGTTTGCTCGAGCAGGAGCTGGAAAAAACAGAAGCAAAACTGCGTACCGAGTTCAAAAATACTGCCACCAATATTTTTGAGGATTTTTCTAATAAATTTTCTACGCAATCCGAGAAAAAGATCGGCGACCTGTTAAATCCCCTGCGTGACAGGTTAGGTGAGTTCCAGAAAATGATAGGTGATTCCTTTGCCACCCAAGGTAAAGAACAGCATTCCTTAAAAACAGAAATAGAAAAAATAGTGTTACAGACAGATAGCCTTACCAAAGCCTTGCGTGGGGACGTTAAAGCACAGGGCAACTGGGGTGAGGTGATGCTGGAGCGGATACTTGAGGAATCAGGCCTGAGGGCAGGGGAGGATTATATTATCCAGGCAAGCGGCCTTGGCCTGAGCAGCGCAGAGGGCGGCCGCCTGCAGCCTGATGTTATTGTGAACCTGCCGGATAAAAAACATATCATTATTGATTCCAAAGTATCGCTTACCGCTTACGAAAGATATTGCGGCGAAAGCAGCGATGACCTTCGCCAGTTGCAGATAAAAGAATTTATCAAATCTATAAAAAACCATGTAAATGGGCTGGAGCAAAAGCGTTATCAGGATATCGAAAAACTGGGAACGCCGGATTTTGTATTGATGTTTTTGCCGATTGAAGGTGCTTATTCTTTAGCGGTGCAGGCAGATAGCGAGCTTCATTCTTACGCCTGGGGTAAAAAAATCGTGCTGGTTTGCCCGGCTACATTATTTGCCACATTGCGTACCATCTCTTCCATCTGGCGCATTGAACGGCAAAACTTGAATGCGCAGGAAATAGCAAGGCAGGGCGGTGCGCTATATGATAAATTTGTCGGATTTCTTGCTGACATGGAGGATATAAACAAGCATATCAACATGCTGCACAAGGTTTATGAAAGTGCGAGTGGCAAGCTTACAAGCGGGCGCGGCAACCTGATTTCCCAAGCAGAAAAACTCAAAACCCTGGGCGTGAAAACCTCAAAATCCTTATCTAAAAATATAGACGAAGCGCTAGAAGAAATAGAGGGTTAAACCAGCAACTTGATGTTACTTTTTAGAGCGCGGCCTTCCTTCACTTTTATTTTCTTCCGGTTTATGCTCTTCGGTTTTTTCAGTGGAGGTAGAGAAAAGACTGCCGAAGGGGTTGAACATCTGCATGGTTTTTTCAAAAATAGCCATATTCTGGCGGGTAACTTCTTCAAGCTGGTTAAGTGGTGATATTCCCTCCATGGCTTTACCCATGGTTTCACCGATCATCCCGCGCATCCGTTCCTGATTGCTGGTAAAGCTTTTCATACTGGCGTCCAGATATGATTGGAGTATGTCCTGCATACCGTGGTCATAAAAACCAATAACCGAGCGCAGAAATTCGGTAGGCAGCAGATGCGCGCCTTTGCTTTCCTGCTCGAAGATAATCTGGGTTAGGATTTGGCGGGTAAGGTCATGCCCTGACTTGGCATCCACCACGATAAAAGCCTGTCCTTTTTTTACCCGTTCGCACAAATCATCAAGCGTTATATACGCGCTGGTTTCCGTGTCATACAACCTGCGGTTTGCATATTTCTTTATAATAGCTGGGTCTTTGTCTTTTTTTTGCATATTGAACTTTCAAAACGGTAAAAATAACTATATAGGGATTATAGATTAAAAATCCTATAAATTCAAGGAGGTATATCTATGACAGCTAACCAGTATCAGGACATGGCTAGGGAATTCCTTGATTTGTGGCAGAAACAGGTAACCTCGGTGATGGGTGACAAACAATTTATCCATGCTATGCTTGAGATGTTAAAGAACCTGCAAGCGAAAACCAATGATAAATCCGCCGCTTCCCACACTTCCGATGCACCTGCTCCTGAGCATGGGTTACTTGCTGAGCTTACCTTTCGCGTGGCAATGTGCGAAAAGCGGCTTGCTGCCCTTGAATCTAAAAAACCAGCCAGAAGAATTGCAAAAACAAATACAGGAAGAGGCAAGAAGCCGGGCAAGTGAAATGCTTTCGGGCATTTTACGCTATTATGAAGCGCCTTATAAACGCAAGGTAGATGAGCCACCGGTAATATGGCAGCTTGGCAGCGCTCGCCTGCTGGATTATGGGCAGAAAGTCGCTGATCCTAAATCTATAGTTTTATTCATCCCTTCTTTAATTAACCGCTATTACATCCTTGATTTAGAGGAAGAGCGTAGTTTCCTGCGTTACCTTGCAGGTCAGGGCATATATCCGCTGGTACTTGATTGGGGTGAACCAAGTATACGGGAAAAAAATTTTAATTGCGGTGATTACATAACAGAAATATTACTGCCAGCGATTGATTTTATCGCCAAAATATCGGCTCAGCCTATAGCTCTTGCCGGTTATTGCATGGGCGGGATTCTGGCCTTAGCGGCAGCAAAATTAAAACCGAGGAAAATTTCTTCCCTTGCACTGTTGGCAACGCCTTGGAATTTCCATTGCCGGCAATTCTTGCCATTCGTACTTGAAAAAAGCTGGCAAAAAGAAATGACAAAACAAATAGGAACACATGAAAGCTTGCCAGCTGGTTTTATCCAGTCTTTATTTTATTTGACAGACCCTTTTGTTTTTGAACATAAATTCCGTCGTTATGCGACGCTGGATGCAAGCAGCAGGGAGGCAAAGGATTTTTTAGCGCTGGAACATTGGGTAAATGATGGCGTGCCGATGACCGCAGGCGTGGCAAAAGACTGCCTGATCGGCTGGGCGCAGGAAAATAAGCTGGCGAAAGGGCAATGGCTGGTTGCCGGTAAAAAAATTACACCTCCGGCAGGAAAAATACCAACTTTTATAGCCATTCCTAAAAACGATCATATTGTACCGCTGGAATGTGCCATGCCGCTGGCGGGTGCCTGTAAAAGCGCACATGTGATTAATCCAAGCTCCGGACATGTGAGTATGATTGTAGGAAGAAGTGCCAGGCGCGAATTATGGCAGCCATATGCCAACTGGCTTGCAGAGATTTAAGTTATTATACCTTCGCCTGGTGAACTTGGGATTGCCGCCTCATGTTTTGCCATTCTACCTGCCATAAAAGACAGCCTTCCGGCTTCCACTGCTTGTTTCATTGCCTTTGCCATCATTACAGGGTTTTTAGCGGAGGATAGGGCGGTGTTGAGCAGAACTCCGGCGCAACCCAGCTCCATAGCGATGCAGGCATCGGAAGCTGTGCCGATACCGGCATCCACTAGCACTGGAACTTTCAGGCTTTCGGCTATTTTCCTGATATTAAGCGGGTTTAATATACCAAGACCTGAACCGATCGGGGCGGCAAGCGGCATAACCGCAGCGCAGCCAGCATCCTCAAGTTTTTTTGCCATTATCAGGTCATCATTGGTATAAGCCATCACGGCAAAACCTTCTGTGGCTAGAATTTTTGCAGCTTTCAGCGTTTCTTCAGTGTCAGGGAGCAGGGTATTTTTATCGCCGATTACTTCCAGTTTTACCAAGTCCCAGCCGCCCAACTCACGGGCAAGGCGCAGTGTCCGTATTGCTTCATCAGCACTATAACACCCGGCGCTGTTGGGAAGATAAGTATATTTGCTGGGTGGGATTGCTTCTATTAAACTACCGCTGCCTTTGTTGGTTAAATCAACACGGCGCAGGGAGACAGTGACTATTTCTGCTCCCGAAGCTTCGATTACCGCCTTGGTTTGTGCCATGTCTGAATAGCGCCCCGTGCCTACCAGAAGGCGTGAGGTAAATTTACGGCCAGCTATTGTAAAATTACTGTCTTCTGACATTTTAGCCACCACCTATAAAAGTAACGATTTCTATGTTGTCGCCTTCTTCCAGCATAACCTTATCATAAAGGGAGCGCGCTACTATTTCACGGTTGCGTTCAACCGCAACTTGAGTTGTATTAAGATTCAATGATGCTACAAATTCCCGCACATTCATGATTTGTGCCAGTTCGTAAGGTTCACCATTTAAGTTTATTTGCATATTATTGTATTTGGTTATTAATGTTTAGTTTTTAAGCATAATATCCCGTAACTATCAATAATTCCAGTTACTTGATAAATTTATAAATGAAACAGGCAAATAATCATAATCTTATCTAAAATAGTGACTAATAGGATAGATTATGCTAGTAATTCTGGCATCTTATAACTTTTATACAATCATTTTATGCCAAAAATTCTTATAATCAATGGGCCTAACCTCAATATGCTGGGTTCGCGTGAGCCAGAGATATATGGTCATGAAACCCTGAAAGATATTGAAGAAAAATGTAAAACCGAAGGAAAGAAGTTTGGTTTTACGGTTGATTTTATTCAGTCCAATGATGAGGGGGATATAATAACAGCCATCCAGAACTCGGCAAAAACCCATAAGGCAGTGCTTATTAATGCTGGTGCTTATACCCATACGTCGATTGCCATAATGGATGCGCTGCTGGCGCTTAAAATCCCTGTTATAGAGCTTCATCTTTCCAATATTTTCCGGCGCGAGCCTTTCCGGCATGAATCATATATTTCCAAAGCGGCAAAAGGTATGATTTGTGGTTTTGGCAGCGATAGCTATATTTTGGCTCTTCAGGCTGCGGCCGGCTTAATAAAAAAGGAAAATTAGCCATGTGGCGCGTAGGACATCGCGGGGCTTGCGGTTATGCGCCAGAAAACACACTTAAATCTATGCGTAAGGCGCTGGAAATAGGTGTGCATGGCTTTGAATTCGACATTCAGATGAGCGCGGATAATGAGCCTGTAGTAATGCATGATGATACGCTTGACCGTACTACAAATGGTAAAGGCCTGGTTTCTGGTTATACGGTTGAAGAGTTGAAGCGGTTTGATGCCGGTGAGGGGGAGCGCATCCCAACCTTAAGGGACGTAATAGATCTGGTGGATAAACGCTGCCGCTTATTCATCGAGTTGAAGGCTGAAGAGGCAACTTATAGCGTTGCTGATATTATAGAAAACAGCGTAAAAAATTTAGGCTGGAATTATGAGCAGTTTTTTGTTTGTTCATTCAATCATCTGCAAATTGCCCATATTCGTGCTATAAATCCTAATATCCGCACTTGCGCCCTGTTTGTTGGCATACCTATCAATCTGGCACAGCTCGCCCTTGATGCCGGGGCGTGGTCAATTAACCCATCTATTCACCATATTAACCAGTCATTGGTTGATGATGCTCACATCCGAGGGTTAAAAGTTCTGGTCTGGACAGCAAATAACGCTGAAGAGATATCTAAGGCAAGGAAGCTGGGGGTTGACGGTATAATCAGTAATTTTCCTGACAAGGTTTGATTTTATGCATCCTCGTAATTCAAAAATTGACCAATCGGGAATCACGTGGGAATTTTTGCTGGCTGCTTATGCAAATGGCTATTTCCCTATGGCAGACAGTAAAGATAGTAAAACATTGCATTGGATGTATCCGGAAAAAAGGGGGGTTATTCCGCTTGATAAATTCCATGTTCCAAAAAGCCTTGCTAAATTTATGAAAAAATCACCATTTATCATAACTACCAACGTGGTTTTTCCACAAGTGATACAGGCCTGTGCCGAATTAACTGCAGAGCGCAGGGAAACCTGGATAAATGAAGCAATAATCAAGTTATATTGCGAATTATGGAAATATGGTTTTGCCCATAGTGTTGAATGCTGGCAGGAATCACCACATAAAGGTGAAAGTCCAGTGCTGGTCGGCGGTTTATATGGTGTATCAATAGGTGGAGCTTTTTTTGGTGAGAGTATGTTCTCACGCGTGAGCAATGCCAGTAAAGTTGCACTGGTTCACTTAGTTGAACTGCTTAAAAATTCCGGATACCAGCTTCTTGATACACAATTTACCAACGACCATCTTACCCAGTTCGGCATTATAGAAATACCACGCGATGAGTATTTAGATAAGCTGGTCACAGCAATTTCACTTACTCCAGAGATGTGCTTTTAAGTAATAAAAACACTCAAGCTTGGTAAGACCTATAGTGCTATTTAAATAGCGTTACGCTTATAGCACCGCCTAAATCAACCAGGTTCGCACCTTCTTTTTTCTCGCCAGAGATGTCTATTTCTCCTTTAGGGCCGCCATGGCAGCTAAGGCATGATTGTTTATAATATTCAGGCTGGATATATCTGAAGGCATATTTACCATCAATGGTCGTGTTTTCAAAAAAGGCTTTTCCTTTTTCATAGCCAGCTTTTTTAAAACTTTCTTCTATCGCTTTGTTTTCCCATTCATCAGGTTTGTTTTTCCGGTTTCTTACTAATTCTTTGGGAGCGGTTAGTTTTATGGCGGCTTTTCCTGTTAGTTTTTCAGAAGCTTTGCTCGCAACCTGACCAGCAAACACAGCTGGAATAAAGCCCTTAAACCCTTTACCTTTTTCATTGATAACCGGTTGTGCGTCTTTCATAACATCGTTGATTGCATCCAATATGGCTTTTTGAAATGGATTGTTGTCATCAACGTCTTTTCCAGTTTTTTCTTTAAATTTCTCTTTTGTAGCGGCGATCACAGCGTCGCCGGTTAACCCCTTGTCGCCAAGGTTTGCATCATTTATTTTTTCTTGGTTATCAGAAATTACAGCACGACCTGCGGCAAAAAGTGTAGCCAGTTCCTTAGCCGTTTCATCATCACTGGCGTAAGTAGGAAAACTCATCATGCTTGCTATAGCTACAGCGGCAGCACATAAAAAAATTTTCCTCATAAAAACCCCCACTTGTAATTTTAGTTAACCTTAGAAATAGCTTAGATAAAAAAATCTGCCCGCAATATAATCGCTGGAAAGCGAAAAATCACGGGCAGATTATACAGAATAAAATACTAGTATTTTATTTGTACAGTACCAATAACTTTGGTTGTGTCTTGGTAAGAAGCGCTGTCAGTGTTAAAGTCAGCAAATTTTAAACCAAGAGTGAAGCGGTCATAGAAGGTCTGCTGGATAGATGCATCCCATTCTGTACCGTAATCGGCATTAGTATGCTCAGCTTGGAAATCATGATACGCAACAACTAATTCAGTACCTTTAATCCAGCTGTCACCAACAGGCACTTTGTAAGCCAAAGATGCATATCTGTCTTCTAGACCGTTTGCCGGAGTGGTAAGGAATTTGTCAGCCCAGCCGTTGAAAGCATGCAGGGTTGCAAGAGGGGTTTGGAAAGAACTTGTTCCATTGCCTTCCAGCACTTCATAACCAAGCTTTGCAGTGAAGCCATTCCAGCTAGCGCCTGGCTCGATCAAGTAATAGTTTTCATCATAGTTCGCGGTATTTGAACCGTAATCAACCTGATGCGCGAATTCACCAGCATATAATAGGTTGATACCGTTACCGATATCATATTTACCGGTAGCGCGGATACCATAGGTGTTAGAAGAGGATGAAGCTGCATCATTGAAATCAAGGGCGTAGTCATACGCAGTCAATTTCAGTGCAGGTGCAAATTCATACGAAGCATTCACAATATGGGAATCGCTTTCATAAGCACCGTTAGTTGCTGAAGGACCAGTGATGCGGTTAACTTTTCTGATATAAGCATAATAAATGCTTGCTTTATCAATAAATTGTGAAGAAATGCTAGCAGCATCGAATGTTTGGTCGTTTTGACGCCAAGCTGAAGCACCGATAAAGCGCTGGTTATCAAGATTGATAACTTGACGACCTACGGTGATGTTGGTTTTTGGCAGACCCTGATAGCTTAAATATAACTGGTTAAGCAAAGTGTCCTGAGGATCAGAAACGATAGGGAACTGGGTTTTACCGTTGGTGGTGCTGTTATAGTGGTCTGCGCCAATGGCTTTAATGTTTTCGCCTTCGATAGCAGCTTGGAAGCCATTCCATACAACAGTTTTATAACCAAGCTTGGTACGAACGGTAGAGGCATAAGCATCTTTTGCGAAACCATCTTGATCAACTGATTCATAGCGATAACGGATGTCAATCCAAGGGGTGCCGCGTACCAGGGCATTGCCTAGAGTGCCAGCTGGGAAATCAGCATCAAATTTTGCCATACCGCTAGCTTCAGGGGCAGCAGGTGCAGCAGCAACAGGAGCAGCAGCAGCTTTTTTGGCTTTTTTGCTTTTGGCCTTTGCTTTCGCTTTAGGTGCAGCAGCGGCAGGAGTAGCAGGCTTTTCTTTGGTGTTTTCAACAGCATAAGCCTCGGTAGCAAATGCCGCCAGCACCATAAGCGCGCTGGTAGCCAGTAAGAACTTTTGGTTTAATTTCATGAGGTTAGTCTCCATAGTAACTTAA
>WBZO01003009.1_pt1 | contig 20549 bp, 14 predicted proteins | sample 5204261 | NCBI WGS metagenome assembly WBZO01 (sample SAMN12412400, study PRJNA552823) | activated sludge metagenome | isolation source: activated sludge from anammox sidestream of wastewater treatment plant... | place: USA: North Carolina | collected 2017-09 | reverse complement strand
ATTGGACGACGTGTTGTGATACGTCACGCTGCGCAGCGCCGCCTGGTAGTTGGCCAGCGTGTCGGAACCCGTCAGGCTCAGCACACCGAGCCCACTGTCGTAACTGCCCGTGATGGCACCCGATGGCGTGAAGGAAAGCACGTCCTGGGCCGCATTGAAGTTGGTGCTGATCTGCACCTTGGCACTGACGATCTGCGTGCCGTCGATATCGCTGACCGTGACCGTGGAATCGGCAATCACCGGTGCTCCGCCATCCTGGAAGCTGGCGATGTTGCCTGCCGTGACGACCGGCGCATCATTGACGGGAGTTACCTGAATCGTGCTGTCGATCGTGTTGCTGCTCAACGCGCCATCAGTGACCAGGAACGACACCGTCCGCGCCGTCGCGGTGGGATTCTGCGAGGTATTGCGATAGGCCACGCTGCGCAAGGCCGCCTGATAGTTGGCCAGCGTGTCGCTGCCAGACAGCGTCAACACGCCGGTTGCGGGCTGGAAGTTGCCGGTAATCGCAGCGGTATCGGTGAACTCCAGCAGATCTTCGGCGGAAGCGTAATTCCCGCTGATCCTCACCACCGCGCCCTCCAGCGTGGTGTTGTCGACATCGCTGACCGTCAGGGTGGCATCAATCGCCAGCGCGGGGGCGTCCTCGCTGTAGTTGACCGTCGCACCGCCGGCGAGCACGGGCGCCGTGTTGATCGCGGTGATGTTGATCGTACTGAATGCCGGAGCGCTGCTGACCCCTCCATCGCTGGCGGTGAACGTGACCGTGCGCGGCGCCGTCGACGGGTTGGCCGAGGAATTGACGAAGGTCACGCTGCGCAACGCCGCTTGATAGGCCGCCGGCGTATCGGCGCCTGCCAAGCTCAGGGTGCCGCTGGCCGCATTCCAGGTCGCGGTGATCGTGGCCGTATTGGCGAAACCCAGCTGGTCAGCACCGGCCTGGTAGTTCGTGCTGATCTGAACCGTTGCGCCGGCCAGCGTCGGACTATCGGCGTCGCTCACTGCCACGCTCGCATCGACAACCTTGGCGGCATCACCCTCCGTGTAGGCCAGCGTGCCGCCCGCCACCACCACGGGGGCATTGGCCACGGCCGTCAGCGTGATGGCGCTGTTGGCGATATTGCTCGGTGCCGAACCATCATTGACCTGCCACGCGATCGAGCGCGCCGCCAGCGTCGGATTGGCCGACATGTTGTTGTAGGTGACGGCACGCAGCGCCGACTGATAATCCGCCAGCGTCGCACTGCCGTTCAGGGTCAGCGTTCCAGTGCCGGCATCGAACGTGCCGGTGATGCCATTGGCCGCGACAAAACCGAGTACGTCCTCGCCGACCGTGTAGCCGCCGCTGATCTGTACCGTGGCACCGACCAGATGGGTGTTGTCGACATCGCCAACCGTGACCGTGGCATCGATCGGCATTGCACCACTGCCTTCGACATAAGCCAGCGTGCCGCCGGCCGTGATCGTGGCCGCATCATTGACGGCAGTCACCTGGATCGTGCTTGTCACCGCGGCACTGTTGCCATTGCCGTCATTGGCCTGCCAGGTCACGGTACGGGCCGTTGTGTCCGGATCGTCCGAAGTGTTGACATAGGTGACGCTACGCAAGGCCGCCTGATAGTTGGCCAGCGTATCGACACCGCTCAGGGTCAACGTCGCATTGGTGGCATTGAACGTGCCACTGATCGTCCCGGTATTGACGAAGGCCAGCACATCCGCGCCATTCTGATAGCCTGCACTGATGCGCACGGTCGCGCCTGCGATGGTCGTGCCATCGATGTCGCTGACAGTCACGCCACCATCAATGACGCGCGCGGGGTCGTTTTCCACATAGGCCAGCGTCCCACCCGCCACAAGCACCGGCGCATCATCGACCGCAGTAACCGTTACCGTCACCTGCTGTGCCGCGCTGCTGTCGACGCCACCGTTGGCAGTGCCGCCATCGTCATGCAGGACGATGGTCAGGGTGGCCGTGCCATTGGCATGCGCAGCCGGCTCATAGCTGAGGACACCCGTCGCATCGATCGACGGCGGGGCGGCGAACAATGCCGCGTTGTCATTGGCGCTGATGATGAAATTGAGCGACTGCGTCGCCTCATCGCCTGCACTGGCCGGGCCTGCGGCGATCGCCGTGGCCACCGTCGCCGTTTGCGGGCCGGCGTTCTCGGCGACTGCCGGCGGGTTTTGCGCCGTGAACTGCGGCGCGTCATTGACTGCCGTAACGCTCAGGCTGGCCGTTGCCGCCGAACTGGCGGTGGCATTGGCGGCGCTGAACGTGAAACTGTCGGCACCATTGCTGTCGGGATTCGGGGTGTACTGCACCGACGCACTGCTGGCATCGATCGGCGTGATCGCGCCAAGTGTGCCGTGCGCAGGCGCAGTGGCGATGGAGAATATGAGCGCGCCGCCCTGCGGATCGCTGCCGCTCAGGGTCAGGGTGACTGGCGTGTCCTCCAGCGTCGTCGCCGATGCAGTATTGAGGATGGGAGCAAGATCGCGCAGGCGAGTGACATCCAATCGCAGGAAGGCCTTGCCGTCCTCCTGCGCCATGAACAATGCGCGCAGGTCGATGCTGGCCTGCCCACTCGTGGCGTCCCCGGCGGGGTCAGTTGCCAGTGGCGCACGACCATTCCAGTCCCCGACCTGGCCGTCGACCACGAACTGGGCAGCCCAGACCACGCCACCCAGTGACAGCAGCAATGCAAACAGGCGCCAGCGCCGCGCCCGGCGGGCACCAATCCACAGCAGCAAGACGGCCAGCAGCACGACCATCGGCACGCCCAGCAGGGGCACGGCGGTCGGCGTTCCATTGCCGTAATTGATCGGCCCGCCGTTGTTGCTGCCATCGACCGAGTACAGCTGGTCGCTGCCGATCGCGCTGTTCGCATAAGCACCCAGCCGCGCCGGGTATGAGTCGTATGGCCTCAGATACGACAGCGCCGTCGACAGTTCGATGACGTCACTGCCGCCCACGCCATTGCCAAAACCAAGCGCAGCGCCACCCGGCAGCGCGGTGACCATGCCGAACGTACCCGATCCGCACTTGGCCTGCCTGGCATCAACGATGCTGGGCGAGGCCCCGCCGGTCGTAACGATCTGCAGGCGGACGTCTGCGCCGCTGAACCCGTTTTCGTTGCACCCGGTGGCGCTGTTGTTGTCGTTGTCGACGTAGATCGTGTACGTGTAGTTCTGCGCCAGCGCAACGCCGGGCACGAGCGTACCGACGCATGCAAGCAATGCCAGCATCCATTTCAAGCGCATTTGATTTTCCCCTGATTCACGACCGTCGATCCGACGCGTGCGCAAGCGCTGCTGGCTTCCTGCCCGCTACCACTTCCGAATCATCCCCTTGATCCAAGCACCCACACACGTACTGTGAAGCCAATCACATTGTGGAAATTTATAACATCCCCCCGCCGATTGCACGTGCGGTGATGCCAACCCAATTCAATCTCCTGCCCAGTGGCGCATGAAACAGGCCTCGTACAGGATTTCCACGCCCTCCCGCCCAACCGGCACGACGAACATGTCCTGCGCCGGACGATTCTCGAAGCTCACCGTGCAAATACCCTGTTGCGGTTGCGCATCGCCGGTGACACGGAACAGCACGGTGAATTCCTCGTAGCCACCTTGCAGCTTGCGCTCACTCACTCCGACCAGTCGTGCCGGCAGAACCACCCCGTCAGCCTGCCGCCGCAAGGCGCAGGCACCTCCGCACAGCGCGTGCAAGGCGGCATGGGAAATCTGCTCGGCCACCGGCCCTTCATGGTCATTCATCACACACTCCAAGTCGGTACGCGCAACGCGGCGCTCATTCGGATCATGCCGGATGCAGGTTGCCTGCGCGACCTGCATCCAGAGCAAAAAAAAAGCGGGCCGTAGCCCGCTTTTTCATTGATACGCACAGGCCGGCACAGTCATGCCGCCGGCGCATCCTCGGTCACGGCCTTCATCGACAGGCGGATACGCCCCTGCTTGTCGACTTCGAGCACCTTGACCTTGACGATATCGCCTTCCTTGAGCTTGTCAGAGACCTTCTCGACGCGCTCGTTGGAGATCTGCGAGACGTGCACAAGGCCGTCCTTGCCCGGCAGGATGGTGACGAAGGCACCGAAGTCCATGAGCTTGGCCACCTTGCCCTCGTAGATGCGCCCCGGCTCGACGTCGGAAACGATCTGCTCGATGCGCTTCTTGGCGGCATCGCCCGCGTCGCGGTTGACCGAGGCGATGACCACGGTGCCGTCATCGCTGATGTCGATGGTGGCGCCAGTCTCCTCGGTGATCGAACGGATCACGCTGCCGCCCTTGCCGATGACTTCGCGGATCTTGTCCGGATGGATCTTCATCGTGATCAGGCGCGGCGCGTATTCGCTCATTTCGGTGCGCGAGCTCGTGATCACCTTGCCCATTTCACCCAGGATGTGCAGACGACCGCTCCGGGCCTGCGCCAGCGCGACCTTCATGATCTCCTCGGTGATGCCGTCGATCTTGATGTCCATCTGCAGGGCGCTGATGCCCTCGGAGGAACCGGCCACCTTGAAGTCCATGTCGCCGAGGTGATCCTCGTCGCCGAGGATGTCCGAGAGCACGACGAAGTTGTCGCCCTCCTTGACCAGGCCCATTGCAATGCCGGCCACCGGCGCCTTGAGCGGCACGCCGGCATCCATCATCGCCAGCGAGGAACCGCACACCGAGGCCATCGACGAGGAACCGTTGGACTCGGTGATTTCCGAAACCACGCGCAGCACATACGGGAAGGCTTCCATGCTCGGCTTGACCGCCTGCACGCCACGCTTGGCAAGGCGGCCATGGCCGATCTCACGCCGCTTGGGTGCGCCAAAGCGACCACATTCGCCCACCGAGAACGGCGGGAAGTTGTAGTGGAACAGGAACGCATCCTTGGATTCGCCTTCGGGAGCATCGATGATCTGCGCATCGCGCGCGGTGCCGAGGGTGACGGTGACCAGCGCCTGCGTTTCGCCACGCGTGAACAGCGCCGAACCGTGCGTGCGCGGCAGCACGCCCACGCGCACCGTGATCGGACGAATGTCATCGAGCTTGCGGCCGTCGATGCGCACCTTGGTGGCAAGCACGGCATCGCGCATCGTGCGGTATTCGAGTTCACCGAATTCCTTGGCCAGCTCGCCGGTCGCCCATTTTTCGGCTTCGGCACGCTCGGCCAGTGCCGCCAGCGTGTCCTGCTTGACCTGGGCAATGGCGTCGCGGCGCTGCAGCTTGTCGCGGATCTGGAACGCCTGGGCCAGCTTGGTGCCGACGGCGTCCTTGAGCGCTGCGATGAGCGCCTCGTTCTTGGCCGGAGCCACCCACGTCGACGGCTGCGTGCCCACTTCGGCAGTCAGCTCGTTGATCGCCTGAATGACCGCCTGCAGCGACTTGTGACCAAACACCACCGCGCCGAGCATGACGTCCTCGGACAGCAGGTTGGCCTCGGACTCGACCATCAGCACCGCATTCGACGTGCCGGCGACGACCAGTTCGAGGTCGGAGGTCTTCAGTTCCGTCGCGGTCGGATTGAGGATGTACTGGCCATTGGCGTATCCGACCTTGGCGGCGCCGATCGGCCCCTTGAACGGAATGCCAGCCAGCGACAGGGCGGCCGAGGCACCAATCATCGCCGGGATGTCGCCATCGATTTCCGGATTCAGCGAAACGACCTGGGCGATGACCTGCACTTCGTTCTTGTATTCGTCGGGGAACAGCGGACGCACCGGACGATCGATCAGACGCGAGGTCAGGGTTTCCTTTTCGGTCGGGCGACCTTCACGCTTGAAGAAGCCGCCGGGAATGCGTCCTGCGGAATAGAACTTTTCGACATAGTCGACGGTGAGCGGAAAGAAGTCCTGGCCTTCCTTCGCCTTGGCCGCGGCGACGGCGGTGACCAGCACCACGGTGCCTTCCATCGACACCATCACCGCACCCGATGCCTGGCGGGCGATTTCGCCCGTCTCCAGCGTGACCGTGTGCTTACCGTACTGGAATGACTTGGTTACTTTCGCCACGTTGTTTGTCCTGTCTGAAAAAGCGCACTCCCCATGGAGCGCGCCTTTGATTCGATGGAAAGGTGCGGCCGCCGGGGCCGCCCTGGAAGGTCGTGCGGATGGATCGCACTGATCCGCACACGATGCGCGCAGGTTCGCCAGCAAACACGGCGGCGCATCGCGTGCGGCTTGTTGCTCAGCGACGCAGGCCCAGGCGCTCGATCAGCGTCTTGTAGCGTTCGCCGTCTTTCTTCTTGAGGTAGCCCAGCAGGCTGCGACGCTGGTTGACCATCTTGAGCAAGCCACGACGGGAATGATGATCCTTGTCGTGATGGGCAAAATGCTTGGACAGATGCTCGATGCGCGCGGACAGCAGCGCAACCTGCACTTCGGGCGAGCCGGTGTCGTTGGCGCCACGACCGAAGTCGGCAATGATCTTGGAAGTCTGTTCGACGGAAAGCGACATGATGAAGTCCTCTGTTGAAGCGTACGGCGCGATTCAGCCTGTCGGGAGCGCGAACCGCGTTAAGGGATGTGCTTGAAAAAGCTCCCTATTGTAACCGGTTTCCCTCAGCGGTGCGCAGTCCGGGCCGTAGCGCACCCATCCTCCTTCATGATCCCGGGTTCAAGCCGCGCAGGGCACGCAGCTGGCCGGCCTCGACCTGGGCCAGGGCAATGGCACGCCCCATGGCATCCAGCGCCACACAACGCCCCGCTGGCGCCGAAATCGCCAATGCCTGCCCCTGCCGCAGGCGGATCGCCTGCTCCGCCGACAGCTGCACCTGCCGGTGCCCTGCCAGTCCCTGCTCCAGCGGCAGCAGCAGCGCATCGAGCGCAGCGGGGTCGGATTCGGCCAGATGTGCCAGCTCGTCCAGGGTATGCATGCGCGGGGCGAGGAACGGCTCCACCCACAACCGCCGCAGCATCGTCACATGGGCGCCGCACCCCAGCTTTTCGCCCAGATCGCGCACCAGACTGCGCACATACGTTCCCGAGCCGCACACCACTTGCAGGCGCAGGGCATCCTCATGACGTTCGAGCAGGTCAAAACTCCGTACCTGCACTTCGCGCGGGGTAGCCTGCACCGCCTCGCCGGCGCGCGCGCGTGCGTAAAGCGGCATGCCGTCCTTCTTCAGCGCCGAGTACACCGGCGGTACCTGCACGATGTCCCCGGTCAACTGCGCCAGCGCACTTCGAATGGTGGCATCATCGAGCACCGGCACCGGACGCTGCGCCACCACCTCGCCTTCGGCGTCGTCGGTGGTGGTGGTCACGCCGAGCCGCGCTTCGGTGACATAGGCCTTGCCTGAACCGAGCAGCAACCCGGCGATCTTGGTCGCCTCGCCAAAGCACAGCGGCAACAGACCGGTCGCCAGTGGATCGAGGCTGCCGGTGTGCCCGCCCTTTTCCGCGCGCAGCAGAAACCGGGCCTTTTGCAAGGCAGCGTTCGAACTCAGCCCCTGAGGCTTGTCGAGCAGGAGAATGCCGGACAGCGGCCGGAAATTGCGCGCACGCGCCGCCTTCTTCATGCCGCGGGAAACCGGTGCAACGCGTTACTGCCCACGCCCCGGTTCGCGCTCTTCGCGCAGCAGGGCTTCGATGCGCTCGCCCTTGTCGACCGAGTCGTCGTAGCGAAAACGCAATTCCGGCACGCGACGCATCTTCATCGAACGCGAAAGTTCACGACGGAACTCCCTGGCCAGTTCATTGAGCGCGGCCGTGGCCTGCTTGCCTTGCTCGCCCACGAGCGTGGTGACGTACACCGTGGCCACGTCGAGATCGCGCGTGACCTCCACATCCGACACGCTGACCGATGGCAAGGCGTGTTCGCGTACCGCCGCATGCACGAGCATGGCCAGTTCGCGCCGCAGTTCGGCAGATACCCGGTCAGAACGATTGAAGGATTTGGCAGGCATGTTTCAAAGCCGTGGTTCGATTGACCATCCTGCTGCGAAGCCGTGCCTGCGCAGCGCCGGGGCAGAGCTGGATTCGCATCCCCTCCGCCCCACGCGCCGATCGCCGGCAAGGTTCACAGCGTCCGTTGCACTTCGATGCGCTCAAAGCACTCGATCTGATCTCCTGCCTTGACGTCGTTGTATTGCTTGACGCCAATGCCGCATTCGGTGCCGTTGCGCACCTCATCGACATTCTCCTTGAAGCGGCGCAGCGATTCGAGCTCGCCCTCGAAGATCACCGTGTTGTCGCGCAGCACGCGAATTGGCTTGCTGCGCTTGACCACGCCTTCGATCACCATGCAGCCCGCAATCGCACCGAATTTGGAGCTGCGGAACACGTCGCGCACTTCGGCGATGCCGATGATTTCCTCGCGCACCTCGGTGCCGAGCAATCCCGTCGCAACCTGCTTCACCTGATCGATGACGTCGTAAATGATGGAGAAGTAACGCAAATCCAGTCCATTGGCTTCGATGATGCGGCGTGCCGAAGCGTCGGCGCGCACATTGAAGCCGATGATGACCGCCTTGGAAGCCGCGGCCAGCGTGGCATCGGATTCGGTGATGCCGCCCACCCCGGAAGCGATGACATTGACCTTGATCTTGTCGGTGGTGATGGCGCCGAGCGACTCGCGCAGGGCCTCGGCAGATCCCTGCACGTCGGCCTTGACGACGATATTGAGCGTGAGCTGCCCCGTCCCTTCGCCCATCTGCGCCATGATGTCTTCCATGCGATTGCCGGCCTGGCGCACCAGGCGCGACTCGCGGCGCTTTTGCTGACGCTGCTGCGCCACATCCTTGGCCAGGCGCTCGTCGGCAACGACGACGAAGTCATCGCCTGCCTGCGGCACGCCGGACAGACCCAGCACCTGCACCGGGATCGATGGGCCGGCCGATTCGACCTGCCGACCGGCTTCGTCAAACAGCGCTCGCGCACGCCCATACTCGACACCGCACACCAGGAAGTCGCCCTTCTTAAGCAGACCCTGCTGCACCAACACGGTCGCCACCGGGCCGCGTCCCTTGTCGAGGCTGGCTTCGATCACCGCACCGCTGGCGCGCCCATCGGGAACCGCCTGCAGATCCATGACCTCGGCCTGCACCGAAATCGCATCGAGCAGTCCATCGACTCCCATGCCGGTCTTGGCCGAGAGCGGCACGATCTGCACGTCACCGCCCCACTCCTCGGGCACGACTTCGTGCTGCACCAATCCCTGCTTGACCGCATCGGGGTTGGCGTCGGACTTGTCCATTTTGTTCATCGCCACGATCAGCGGCACCTTGGCCGCGCGGGCATGCTGGATCGCCTCGATCGTCTGCGGCATCACGCCATCATCCGCCGCCACCACGAGCACGACGATATCGGTCGACTGCGCACCGCGCGCACGCATCGACGAGAACGCCGCATGACCCGGAGTGTCGAGAAACGTGATCACGCCCTTGGGAGTATCGACGTGATAGGCACCGATGTGCTGGGTAATGCCACCGGCCTCGCCAGAAGCCACCTTGGTGCGCCGGATGTAATCGAGCAGCGAGGTCTTGCCATGATCGACATGGCCCATGATCGTGACCACCGGCGGACGGGGAGCCTTCTCGCCCTCGTCGGCCGCCTGCCGCGCCAGCAAGGTCGATTCGGCGCTGGTGTCCTCGGCCGCGCTGACCTTGTGCCCCAGCTCTTCGGCAACCAGCACGGCCGTATCGTGATCGATGGTCTGGTTGATGGTGACCATCACCCCCATCTTGAACAGGGCCCGAACCACGTCGGCACCCTTGATCGCCAGCTTGGCCGCCAGATCGGCGACCGTGATCGTCTCGCCCACCGCCACCTCGCGCACGACCGGCGCGGTCGGCTTGGAAAAGGCATGAGCTCCGCCCGAACGCGACGGCTCCGCCGCGCGTGGCTTGGTCTTCTTGCGCCCGGTGCGGCGCGCCGCGCCTTCGCGCGAAAGATGCAGCTCATTGCCGAAATAGCGACTGCCGCCATCGTCACCGCCGCCATCGTCCTGCATGCGGTGGGAGCCATGCTTGACGCGATGCCGATGCGCATTGTCGGTGGTCGCCGGCGCCTCACGATGACGTTCCGGGCGTGCCCGATCCGCCGCTGGCGCGGCCGGTGCCGGTGCCGGTGCGGCAGCAGCAGGCTCCTCGGCAACCGCTTCGGCAGCCGCACGCTGGCGCTCGGCCTCCTCGGCCTGACGTCGCGCCTCCTCCTCGGCCGCCGCACGGCGGGCCTCCTCGAGGCTGCGCATGCGCGCATCCTCTTCCTGACGGCGACGATCGGCCTCGGCCAGCGCCTGACTTTCCGCCTCGCGCTTAAGCTGCGATTCGGCAAGTTTGCGCAACGCCTCTTCACGCTCGTGATCGACGGGCTGACTTTCCTCGACCGTGCTGCGCTTGACGTAGGTGCGCTTCTGGCGCACTTCGACGTTGACTGTCTTCGCGGTTGCACCACGCTGGCCGGGGGCCACGGTGATCTCACTGACGGTTCGCCGCTTGAGCGTGATCTGCCGCGGTGACGCCGCCGGTGCAGCCGGGGTTTCCTCGTTCTTGCCGTGCGTGCGACGCAGGAAGCCGAGCAGCTTGACCTTTTCGGTGCTGCTGATGACCTGATCGGGGTCGGAGAATTTCATTCCGGCCTCGCCGAGCTGCGCCAGCAGCTTGTCGACCGGCGTGCCGAGCACCTTGGCCAGTTGTTTGATGGTGACGTCCGACATCGATTGAGTACTCCGTGGCCCGTGCGAATGTGTTACTGCATGCTGCGACGGCGTTTCGCACTGACACCGCCTTCGTTGCGACGGACGGTCATGCCGTTGTCGTCCGTCGCCGTGTCCCGATGCACCGGGATCGACCGCTACCGCTTATGAAACGCCCACCGCGCGCGCGGCCATGATCAGTGCCGCGGCGTGTTCCTCATCGATGCCTTCAATGCCCAACTCCATGAACTCGTCGGTGGCAAGGTCGGCGAGATTTTCACGCGTGACGATGCCGTGCGAAGCCAGTTCGAAGGCCAGGCTCTCGTCCATGCCCTCGACCGCCAGCAAATCCTCAGCCGGCTTGTGATCCTCCATGTCCTCCTCGACGGCGAGAGCGTCGGTGAGCAGCGCATCGCGCGCACGCGCACGCAATTCCTCGACGATATCCTCGTCGAAACCTTCGATGCCCAGCAGCTCGGCGGTCGGCACGTAGGCGATTTCCTCCACCGTGGAAAACCCTTCCTGCACGAGGATCTGCGCGATTTCGCCGTCGACTTCGAGCTTGGCGATGAACAACTCACGCGCCGCGGTCTGTTCGGCTTCGCTCTTCTGACGCACCTGATCGGCCGTCATCACGTTGAGCTGCCAGCCACTGAGCTTGCTGGCCAGGCGCACGTTCTGGCCGCCGCGTCCGATCGCCTGCGACAGCTTGTCCTCGGCCACCGCGATATCCATCGAATGCTTTTCTTCATCGACGATGATCGACTGCACTTCGGCAGGCGCCATGGCGTTGATGACGAATTGCGCCGGATTGTCGTTCCACAGCACGATGTCGATGCGCTCGCCGTTGAGTTCGTTCGACACGGCCTGCACGCGCGAACCGCGCATGCCGATGCAGGCGCCGATCGGGTCGGTGCGGTGATCATGCGCGATCACGGCGATCTTGGCGCGGTCGCCCGGATCGCGTGCGCAGGCCTTGATCTCCACCAGCCCCTGTCCGACTTCCGGCACTTCGAGCTTGAACAGCTCCATCATCAGTTCCGGCGCCGTGCGCGACACGAACAGCTGCGGGCCGCGCGGCTCGGACTTCACTTCGTACAGATAGCCGCGCAGGCGATCGCCAGTGCGCACCGGCTCGCGCGGAATGCTGCGATCGCGCGCCACGAATGCCTCGGCATTGCCGCCCAGGTCGAGATAGATGCTGCCACGCTCGACACGCTTGACGATGCCCGTGATGAGCTCGCCGACGCGATCCTTGTAGGCATCCACGATCAACGCACGCTCGGCCTCACGCACGCGCTGCACGATGACCTGCTTGGCTGCCTGCGCCGAAATTCGCCCGAAATCGGGGTTCTCGATCTGCTCTTCGATGAAGGCTCCGACTTCGATATCCGGCACTTCATCAACGGCGTCCATATGCCGCAGCTGGCGATCCGGAGACTCCATGACAATGTCATCGGCGACCACTTCCCAGCGACGGAAAGTCTCGTACGCGCCAGTTTCGCGGTCGATGCTGACGCGAACCGCTACATCCTCTTCGGGGTAGCGCTTCTTCGCCGCAGACGCGAGCGCCGCTTCCATCGCCTCGAAAATGACCTCGCGCGATACGCCTTTTTCATTGGCGACCGCATCGACGACCATCAGCAGTTCTTTGCTCATGCTTTGCTCCTTCGAGCGATTGACCGCGCCCGAACGCTTTGCGTTGATCCCGTTCATGTTCTGCCCGTTCGCCGCTCCGTGCGGCAAACCGCCAGCATCACCCTGTCCATACCGTGCCTTCGCACAACAAACCTCCGGGTTGCCGAGGTTTACTCCCGTCATCGGATCAAAACCCTTTCGATCCGCTTGCATCCGTCACGCCGCAGGCTTCGCGTGCGATCCGCCGTCACTGCCCGCGCTTTGCCGCCTTGGGCTTGCCTGGCTTGGATTTGCCCGGCTTGGTCGGGGCCAGTCCCAGTGCCTCATAGTCCGGAACGAGCCGCGCCTTGGCGATGTTGGCATGCGCGATGTCCACCGGCTTGCCGTCCTGCTCGATCGTCACGCGCTCGACGTCGACCGCAGCGATGGCGCCCTGGAACCTGCGTCGCCCATCCAGCGGCAGGTTGACCGTGATCTTGACCTGTTCGCCGATGAACTGCTGGAAATGCGCCGGCGTGAACAACGGCCGCTCCAGCCCCGGCGATGACACTTCGAGTGTGTAACGCCCCGCCACCGGGTCGTTGACGTCCAGCAACGCGGAGATCTCGCGGCTGGCGCGCTCGCAATCGTCGATGTCGACCCCGCGCTCGGGCTCATCGATGTACACGCGCAACAAGCTGCCGCCGGCACCGGTGGTGAATTCGATGCCGATCAGTTCAAGCCCAAGGTCGGTGACCAGGGGCTCGATCATTTGCTGAAGCTGCGTGCTGCTCATCCGGCGTGGGCAATCCTGTCGAGACGCAAAACCTGAACAAAACAAACAAAAAATGGGCGCGAGGCCCATTCCGTCGTTCGCCGTTGTGTCGCATCCAACATCGGCGGGCTGCTTGGCGCAGTCGGCGCATCCTGCGCCTTACATCGGGGCGGTCGCCGAGGATCGCGCGCACGCGACCCTTGAGTACGCCATGGCCAGAAAAAAAGCCGCATTTCGCGGCCTTCTCCCTGAGCCTGCCCTGCTGGCAGGCAGGACGTTTGGTAGCGGGGGCAGGATTTGAACCTGCGACCTTCGGGTTATGAGCCCGACGAGCTGCCAGACTGCTCCACCCCGCACCGAGTCGCCTAGCATAACGGCAAGCTGGTCGATCAGGCAAGCACCACGCTGTCGATTGCTCCCGTGCATGCGCCGCCCAGCCATGATTGCCTCTGTCTGGCGCGGCTCTTGCCGCGCTCAGCGCATCGACACACCCAGCGCCTGATTGCACCACTCCAGCAACGGGCCCCAAGTCACGCCCATTGCCACCAGCGCCAAGGCATTGAGGGAAAGCGCCCAGCGGAACGAATGATCGGCCGGCAACGGCAATGCCGTGTCGTCAGCAGGCGCGTCAAAGTACATGACCTTGACCACGCGCAGGTAGTAGAACAGGCCGATGATCGCAAAAACGATGGCAACGATGGCCAGCCACAGTTGATTGGCGTCGATGACGACCTTGAGCACCATGAGCTTGGCGAAGAACCCGAACAGCGGCGGAATGCCAGCCAGCGAGAACATCGCAATCGCCATCATGCCCGCGTACCACGGATTGCGCCGGTTGAGCCCCTTGAAATCATCGATCTCCTCGGCCTCGAACCCGGCGCGCGCCAGCAGCATCATGATGCCGAACGCCACTGTTGCCATCAGTGCGTAGCAAATCATGTAGAAGACTGCAGCCGCGATGCCTGCATTGGTTCCATTGACGAAGCCCAGCAGCAAAAACCCGACATGCGAGATCGTCGAATAGGCCAGCATGCGCTTGAGATTGGTCTGCGCAATGGCAACGATGTTGCCAATGGCCAGCGACAGCACCGCCAGCACGCTCAGCATCAGCGTCCAGTCGCCGTGCATGCTGCCCATCGCGTCCTGCAGCAGGCGGCAGGCCATGCCGACTGCCGCCAGCTTGGAGCCCGAGCTGATGAACAAAGTGATCGATGTCGGGGCACCGTGATAGACATCGGGCAGCCACATGTGAAACGGCGCCGCCCCCAGCTTGAATGCGATTCCAGCCAGCAGGAAGACCAGCCCGAATGCCAGCAGCGTGCGATGCGAACCGCTTGCCGTCTCGACGACGGCATGAATCCTGGCCAGTTCCAGCGTGCCGGTCGCGCCATAGATCATCGACATGCCGTACAGCAGCAATCCCGAAGCCAGGGCTCCGAGCACGAAATACTTGAGCGCCGCTTCCGACGACAGCGTCGAATCGCGGTTGAGCGCCACCAAGGCGTAGGAGCTCAGCGTCAACAGCTCCAGGCCGACATACACCATCACCAGGCTGGCCGCCGAAACCAGCAGCAGCATGCCCAGCGTGGCAAACAACAGCAGCAGGTAGAACTCGCCGATCAGCAGCTTGCGCTCACGCATGTAACCACGGCTGTAGACAAACACCAGTCCGGTCGTAAGCAGGATGAACAGCTTGAGGATCGTCGCCAACCCATCGCGCACGAACATGTTGTTGAAGGCGAATACGGCCTGCGACGGGGCACCCTGCCAGACCAGCCATGCCGTGACCGCCAGCGCCAGCACCGCCAGGGCATGCGTGACAATGCGCTGAGCGGGCTTGAGAAACAAATCGATGAGCAGGATCGCGCACGTCGCACCGAGCAGAAAAATCTCGGGCGCAAGTGTCGCCAGATCCGCGATGTTGAATGCAATGACGTTCGTGCTCATATTTTTGCCAGTGCCAGCTGCTGGACGAGATGTTCGATCGCAGGTTGCATGAGATCAGTGAATGGCTTGGGATACACGCCAACCGCCAGCACGGCCGCCGCAAACGCACCGAGCACGATCCATTCGCGCGCATTGAGATCCTGCATCTTCGCCACCTTATCGTTGGCGACCGCTCCGAACACGATGCGCTTGACCAGCCACAAGGTGTAGGCCGCGCTGATGATCAGCGTGAACGCCGCTCCCAGCGCGATCAGCGGGCTGTCCTGGAAGGCCGCAAGAATGACCATGAATTCGCCGACGAAGCCGCTGGTGCCCGGCAGGCCGCAGTTGGCCATCGAGAACATCACCATGAAGGCCGCAAACCACGGCATTACGTTGACCAGACCACCATAGTCCTTGATCAACCGCGTATGCAGACGGTCATACATGACTCCGATGCACGAGAACATCGCACCGGAAACGAAGCCGTGCGAGATCATCTGCACCATCGCACCCTGCAGGGCCAGCTGTGCGCCACCCGGATTCTGGTGCGTGCGCATCAATGCCAGCGCGATGAATATGCCAAGCGTCACGAAACCCATGTGCGCCACGGACGAATAGGCGATCAGCTTCTTCATGTCGTCCTGCACGAGGGCCACATAGCCGATGTAGATGATCGCAATGAGCGAGAAGGCGATGATCACCCACGCATATTCCTGGGAGGCGTCAGGCGTGATCGGCAGCGAAAACCGCAGGAAACCGTAGCCACCGACCTTCAGCATGATCGCCGCCAGAATCACCGAACCACCCGTCGGCGCTTCGACGTGCGCATCCGGCAGCCAGGTATGCACCGGCCACATCGGCACCTTGATCGCAAATCCGGCAAAGAAGGCAAAGAACAGCCACGCCTGCTCCTTCGCACTGAGCGACGCATTGGCGAATGCCGCCAGCGAGAATTCACCGGTTTTCAGATGCAGATAGATCAGCGCGATCAGCATGAAGATCGAGCCGAGGAAGGTGTAGATGAAGAACTTCAAGGTGGCATAGACACGCCGCGGCCCGCCCCAGACGCCGATGATGATGAACATCGGAATCAGCATCGCCTCGAAGAACACATAGAACAGCAGGGCATCGGTGGTGGCGAACACGCCGATCAAAAATCCCTCCAGCGCAAGCATCGCCGCCATGTACTGCGACACCCGCTCATGGATCTGCCCCCACGAGCCGATGATCACCAGTACCGTGGTGAAGGTGGTCAGCACGATCAGCGCAATGGCGATGCCGTCCACGCCCAGCGCGTAATTGGCCTTGAGCGGAGCGATCCAGGCCAGCTGCTCGACGAACTGCATCGTCGGGCCGCTCGGCACATAGCCGGACCACAGCGGCAGCGAACAGCCAAAGGTCAGCAGCGTCACCAGCAGCGAAAGCCAGCGCGCAGTGTTGGCCTGCCGACCCAGAACAAGCACGGCAACGGCGCCGAGCAACGGCAGCCAGATCAGGAGACTGAGGAGATGCGAAACGGGCATGGTCGTGTCTATCCTGGCGATCAGAGGGCCGCGTGGGTGACCCACCACACGCCGCCAAGCAGCGCGATCAGGCCGAGAATCATGGCGAAGGCATAGTGGTAGAGATAACCCGACTGCACCCAGCGCAGGGTCGCCGAGACGCGATCCACCAGCGCCGAGGAGCCATTGACGGCAACTCCGTCGATCAGCGTCACGTCACCGCCCTTCCACAAGCCACGACCGAGCAGGACGCCGCCGCGCGCGAACACGGCCTGGAACAACTCATCGATCCAATACTTGTTGTTGAGTAGGGTATAGATCGGACGCAGGGCGCTCTTGAACTTCGCAGTGATGCCGGGATTGAACAACCAGATCCACGTCGCCACCACAAAACCGGCCAGTGCAGGCCAGAAAGGCGAAGTCAGGCTGAAGCTGTGCAGCACCATGGCCATCGGACCATGGAACTCCCTGCCGATCTCGCCCAGCACATCGTTGGCTTCGTTCACATGGACGGCGCCACCAAACCAGCCGCCGAACAGCATCGGGCCGATGGTCGACCAGCCAATCAGCACCGACGGAATCGCCAGCAGCACGAGTGGCAGGGTGATCACCCATGGTGATTCATGCGGCGCATGCGCAAGATGACCGGGTGCGTGATGGCCATGATCTTCGTGCCCATGGCCATGATGCGCATCGACGACGAAACGCTCCTTGCCATGGAAGGTCTTGTAAAGCAGGCGGAAGCTGTACAGCGCGGTCACGAACACGCCGACATACACGCAGAAGTAGGCATATCCGGCAAACGGACGATGCGATTCGGCCACCGCCTCGATGATGGCGTCCTTGGAGAAGAACCCGGCAAATCCGGGGGCGCCGGCAAGCGCCAGGGAGCCCAGCCACATGGTGATCCAGGTGATCGGCATGTACTTTCTGAGGCCGCCCATGTAGCGCATGTCCTGCTCGTGGTGCATGGCCACGATCACCGAGCCGGCGCCAAGGAACAGCAGGGCCTTGAAGAAAGCATGCGTCATCAGGTGATACACCCCGCCGGCATATGCCGACACGCCGAGTGCCACGGTCATGTAGCCCAGCTGCGACAGGGTCGAGTAGGCCACGACGCGCTTGATGTCGTTCTGCACGATGCCGATGAGTCCGGTGAACAGGGCCGTCGTCGCGCCGATGAACAGCACGAATGACAAGGCCGTTTCCGACAGCTCGAACAGCGGCGACATGCGCGCCACCATGAAGATACCGGCAGTCACCATCGTCGCGGCGTGAATCAGGGCCGAGATCGGTGTCGGGCCTTCCATCGAATCGGGCAGCCAGACATGCAGTGGCACCTGCGCCGACTTGCCCATCGCGCCAACGAACAGGCACAGGCAGACCACGGTGGCGACATGCCAGGGATGGCCGGCCAGGATTTCAACCGTGCGCTCGGCCACGCCCGGTGCGGCCGCCGCCTGGAACACCTGCACGTAGTCGAGTGAACCGAACCACAGCAGCGCTCCGCCGATTCCGAGAATGAAACCGAAGTCACCCACGCGATTGACGAGAAATGCCTTGAGATTGGCAAAAATCGCACTCGGCCGCTTGAACCAGAATCCGATCAGCAGATACGAAACCAGACCCACCGCCTCCCAGCCAAAGAACAGCTGCAGGAAGTTGTTGCTCATGACCAGCATCAGCATCGAGAAGGTGAACAGCGCTATGTAGCTGAAAAAGCGCTGGAATCCGTCATCCTCGGCCATGTAGCCGATGGTGTAGATATGCACCATCAGCGACACGAAGGTGACCACCACCATCATCATTGCGGTGAGGCGATCGATGAGAAACCCGACGTGCGCCGCGATCGGACCAACCTCGAACCAGGTGTAGAGGTTTTCGTTGAATGGCTGTGCGCCACCCCACACCAACTGGTACAGCACGTGGAACGACAACGCGCAGGACAGCGCGACGCCACCAATGGTGACGGCGGCGGCCCCGGCGCGTCCGACCACGTTGCGCAGCAGACCGGCGATCAGCGCGCCAATCAGCGGGGCAAGGACAATGAGCAGCAGAATGGACTTGGAGAGCATCACGTCAGCCCTTCATCGAGTCGATTTCGGACACGTTGATCGTCGCCCGGTTGCGGAACAGCACCACGAGTATCGCCAGGCCAATCGCCGACTCCGCCGCCGCCACGGTCAGGATGAAGAACACGAACACCTGTCCGGACACATCCCCGAGAAAGCGCGAGAAGGCGATGAAATTGGTGTTCACGGCGAGCAGCATCAGCTCGATCGCCATCAGCAGGGTGATGACGTTCTTGCGGTTGATGAAGATGCCGGCCACCGCGATGCAGAACAGCACGGCACCCAGCGTGAGGAAATGCGGGAGTGTGATCATGGCGTGGTCGACTCCATCGGTGCCTTGGGCTTTTCTGCCGCCATCTTGACGATGCGAACGCGCTCGGCGGGCTTTGCCAGCACCTGACGCGCCGGATTTTGCGTGCGCACGCCACTGCGTCGACGCAGCGTCAGCGGCACCGCAGCGACGATGGCGACTGTCAGGATCAACGCGGCGACCTCGAACGGCAGCAGGAAGCGGCTGAACAGGGCATTTGCCAACCAGACCGTATTGGACATGCCTGCTGCGGCAGCGGGATCCGCAGTCACCGGTAGTTGCATCGTGCGCACGCCGATCAGCGCCAGCATCTCCGCCAGCATGATCACGGCGACCAAAATGCCGACTGGCAGCGCCTTGATGAAGCCTTCGCGCAATGGATCGAGATCCAGGTCGAGCATCATCACCACGAACAGGAACAGCACCATCACTGCGCCAACGTAGACCAGCACCAGTGCGATGGCCAGAAATTCCGCATCGGCCAGCAACCACGTGCAGGCCGTGGAGAAGAATGTCAGCACCAGGCACAGCGCCGCATGCACGGGGCTGCGCACGGAGATGACCGCGAGCGCGGCGATCGTGGTGATCGCAGCGAACAGATAAAAACAGATGAGAGGGAATGTCATGCCGTCGCGCTCGTCATTAGCGGAATGCCGCGTCCTGCGCACGCGCAGCCGCGATGTCCTTCTCGAAGCGGTCACCGATCGCCAGCAGTTGCGGCTTGCCGACCACGTTCTCGCCACGCTTTTCGAAGTGATATTCGTGAATCGATGTCTCGACGATCGAGTCGACCGGGCAGCTTTCCTCGCAGAACCCGCAGAAGATGCATTTGAACAGGTCGATTTCGTAACGCGTCGTGCGCCGCGTGCCGTCTTCACGCGGTGCCGAATCGATGGTAATGGCCAGCGCCGGACACACCGCTTCGCACAGCTTGCAGGCAATGCAGCGCTCCTCGCCGTTGGGATAGCGGCGTAGGGCATGCAACCCGCGGAATCGATTGGATTTCGGGATGTGCTCCATCGGATAGCGCACCGTGTATTTCGGGCGCCACAGGTACTTGAACGTGAGCACGAGGCCGGCCCACAGCTCCAGCAGCATCAGACTCTTGAGATAGCCGGTGATTCGATTCATTGCCATTGCCTCAAGCGCCCGCCACAACCCAGCCGAAATACTTCATGCATCCCGCGACGAATACCCACACGATCGTGATCGGAATGAACACCTTCCAGCCCAGGCGCATGATCTGGTCGTAGCGATAGCGCGGGAAGGTCGCGCGGAACCAGACATAGGCGGTGGCAAAGAAGAACATCTTGAGGAACAGCCAGGGCCAGCCACCCTTCCAGATCCAATCGATCGTCCAATGCACGTCGGCATGCACCCAGCCCTGGATCGGACTCAGCCAGCCACCCAGGAAAAGAATCGGCACCAGGAACGAAACCAGGATCATGTTGGCGTATTCGGTGAGGAAGAACACCGCGAACGGAGCTCCCGAATACTCGACATGGAAGCCGGCAACGATTTCCGATTCGCCTTCGGCGACGTCGAACGGCGAGCGGTTGGTCTCGGCCACTCCGGAGACGAAGTAGATGATGAACATCGGCAGCAGCGGCAGCCAGAACCAGCCGAACAGGCCGTAGCGGCCGTTCTGCGCCTCGACGATGGCGGAGAGGTTGAGCGAGCCGACGCAGAGCAGCACGGTG
>WBZO01001204.1_pt3 | contig 20574 bp, 22 predicted proteins | sample 5204261 | NCBI WGS metagenome assembly WBZO01 (sample SAMN12412400, study PRJNA552823) | activated sludge metagenome | isolation source: activated sludge from anammox sidestream of wastewater treatment plant... | place: USA: North Carolina | collected 2017-09 | reverse complement strand
ACTGCAAATGGCGCAGGAAACACAGTTGCTGACGGCAGTGGCACGTAACGCGCAGGCAAAAGAGATTGGGAGATACATCAAGTGTTTCGATGGAGTAATCATACATAGCGAAATTTTAAGCATGCTTACCGAATTAAGAGACATCAAACAGGTAGATGTCAGAAAGCATGCATTATTTGCCTTAACCAAAATCCAGTCGATTCCTGACAGCAGGGTAGGGTTGGTGGAAACACCCAATCCATCTTATGAAGCCGATGCCTATGAAAAATTTCTCTGGCAGGTAGTGGTGGCCCGCACCAATGATAATCCCGGTTATATTGCCAGATACCGGGAGAATCTTGAGAAGGCATCAAAACTTATTGATGAGCTTCCTGCAGAAAAACGACGCGCCGCGAAAAAAATACTACGCTCACTTGCGCGGTAATTTACGGCCACCTTTACGACCGCCGATACGCGGGTCCTTGAAAGCGAAAACGTCATCTTCCAGCGTCATGTCAAAGCGAGCATTATTAAGGGCGATGGAAGTCGTCTGGCCGGTCGCATCGGTAACCTGCATATTGTACAACCGTAAGGGGTGATCGGAAAATTCCAGCATAAGCGAACCCTCTGTAGGCTTGCTGCTTTGAACCAGCGTAAGCTGAATCACACCCGGGGCCTGGGTAAGTTTTGTGATCTTGATGGTTTTATCCCTGAAGGAAATATTGGACTGTGAAAGGAAGCTCAGCAGGGTGTCTTCCAGCGGAATATCGCTCACCTGATCGAGTTCGTAATCATAATAGGTAAGAAAGTTACCCCGCGTGACCATCAGAATCGGTGTCGGCGGATTATACTGCCAGCGCATCTGCTTCGGCCGCTTAAGATAAAATTTGCCGCTGGTGAGCGCGCCATCAGGTGCTATCTGGTTGAAATCGGCAACAATCGTTTTAATGCCAGAAAGATATGCTTCCAGCCTCCCGAGTAATTGTTCGCGTGATTCAGCCGCTGCCGGAAAAGCAAAAGCGAGAAAGAGAAGGAATGTAAAAATCTGGCGCATGAGGCTGCTATAGCCGAGTTGCCGTTTTTGAGCAACTTTTGACATGTTTTATGTTATAGGGACAGCCTAACAAGGAGTTTACCATGAAGAATTACCTGATGGCGGCCGTTGCTGCCGTATCTCTAATGACAGGATTTTCTGCGCAAGCAGCTGATAAGTATGTATTCGATAAAGAACATACCAATATCCTGTTTTACGTAAATCATCTGGGTTTCTCAGAAATGGTAGGCATGTTCCGGGATTATGATGGCTATTTCATGTTCGATGAAAAAAAACCGGAAGAAAGCAAAGTAGAAATTACACTCAGGCCGTCAGGCATTCGTACTTCCAGTGAAAAGCTGGATGAACATCTTCAGGCGGCAGACTGGTTCAATACCGAAAAATATCCGACCATCACCTTCAAAAGCAGTAAAGTGGAGGTTACCGGCAAAAACACGGCGGATGTTACAGGGTGGCTCAATATGCTCGGGCAGGAAAAAGCCGTTGTCATGCATGTTAAACTCAATGGTACAGGATTACACCCCATGAGCAAAAAACAAGTGGCAGGCTTTACCGGTGAAGCTACGTTGCAACGCTCTGCCTGGGGTATGAAAAACGGCATCCCCATGGTGGGCGATGAAGTTCGACTCTATTTCAGCACAGAAGGCAATGCGGTTGACGCCAAGTAACTAACCGAGGATTTCCCGTTTTCCTGCATGGTTAGGTGGGCTGACGATGCCTTCGCGCTCCATTTGTTCAATAAGGCGTGCAGCACGATTATAGCCGAGCTTCAGGCAGCGCTGGATATAAGAGGTGGAGGCTTTGCCATCACGTTTCACGATGGCGACAGCTTTCATATATAGCGCGCGATCTGCATCATTCTCATCACCCCCATCCATATCGAATTCCATTTCTTCCGGATCAACGGTGACTTCTTCCACATAGGTAGGCTCGCCCTGTGTTTTCAAGAATTTCACGATCGAATCAATTTCGCCATCGCTGACAAAAGGCGCATGAATACGCGTAATGCGTCCGCCTCCGGCCATATAAAGCATGTCGCCCTGGCCAAGCAGCTGCTCTGCGCCCTGTTCACCCAGAATGGTGCGGCTGTCGATACGGGAGGTCACCTGGAAGCTGATGCGAGTGGGGAAGTTGGCTTTGATAACGCCGGTGATGACATCCACTGAAGGTCGTTGAGTGGCCATGATGATATGAATACCCGCGGCCCGCGCCATTTGAGCGAGACGCTGAATGGAACCTTCAATATCCTTGCCCGCAACGATCATCAGATCGGCCATCTCATCAACCACAACGACAATAAAGGGAAGCGGGTTCATATCCAGCAACTGATCTTCATAAATCGGCTTGCCGGTTTCCGGATCAAAGCCGGTCTGTACTGTGCGCTTGAGTTGCTCACCGCGTGCGGCAGCATCTTTGATTCGCTTATTGTAACCTTCAATGTTACGCACGCCAAAATGGGCCATCTGGCGATAACGGTTTTCCATTTCCTTCACCACCCATTTGAGTGCGACGACAGCCTTTGCCGGTTCTGTAACCACTGGCGCGAGCAGATGCGGGATGCCATCATAAACCGAAAGCTCCAGCATTTTAGGATCGATCATGATGAATTTACATTCATCAGGGCGCAGATGATAAAGCAAAGAAGCAATCATCGTGTTAACGGAGACGGATTTGCCAGATCCGGTCGTTCCCGCTACCAGCAAATGCGGCATGCGGGCAAGGTCGACTACCTGCGGGGTGCCGCCAATGTCCTTGCCGAGCGCCAGCGGCAGTTTGTATTGATGGGTAGTGAAAGTTTCATCTTCAAGCAGCTCTCGCAGGTAAACAGTTTCACGTTTTGCGTTAGGCAATTCAATGCCAAGAACATTGCGGCCAGGAATCACGGATATACGTGCCGAGACAGCAGACATCGAACGGGCGATATCGTCAGCCAGACCAATCACCCGGGAAGATTTGGTGCCAGCAGCGGGCTCAAGTTCATACAATGTAACAACAGGGCCGGGATGGATATTGAGAATCTCGCCTTTCACACCAAAATCATGCAGCACCGATTCCAGCAGGCGGGCGTTTTGTTCCAGGCTTGCATCTGAAGTTGCCGCTTTTTTGCTTTTCTTAGGCAATGTAAGGAAATCCAGCACAGGGAGTTCATACTCGCCTGCACGCTGAAGCTTGAGCGCCTCCTGCTTGCCTTTGCTCTCGGATGTTTCCGAGTTGCGGACTGATTTTTCAATGCGCGGCGCCTTGCGTTCAGCTGGTTTTTCTCCCGCGATTTTGGGCCCAGCTTTGCGGGAGGTTTTTGCATCCGCTTCGATTTCCTCTTCTTCTTCCTCATCATCCTCATTGTCTTCAGAGAAATCCTGAAAACGTGAACGAAGATTTTCCCACCAGTTGGGGGCAGAGGGCAAGGAATAGCCGCTGAAATTAACCTTCACGCGATAGCGGCAAGCGCGGCTTAAATAAAAGCCGGCATAAACAAACAGCTTGCCGAATCCGCGCAGCAGATAGGACCATTCGTAGCGGGTAAGGCCAAGTGAGAAAGGATAGAAAAGCAGGAAAAGGCTAAGTGAGGCAGCAATCAATAAAAGGGCGGGGAAGTAATGACTTAAATGGTGATTAAGCAGCGCGCCTGTTGCTCCGCCCAGGCCTGCTTCATTAATCCAGTTTTCAGGTGCGGGAATAAAACTGAAAACCATGGAAGCGGCAACCAGTGCCGCCAGCATGCAAGTCAGGCGGAACCAGAAATAACGAGGGCGGTCGACGGTGCAGTGGCGCCAGCCCCAGGCCAGCATGGCGGTGATGAGCACTAAGGTTGCGCAGCCAAAAGTTTGCAGGAAAAAGTCGGCTGTCAACGCACCAGGATATCCCGTTAGATTACTGACAGGATATTCTCCGACATGGTTCAGCGAGGGATCATCCGCATGGTAACTGAAAATAGCCAGAGTAATAAAAACAGCAGCAGCCCACCAGCCCAGGCCATAAAGAGGTGCAATCAGACGACGACGTAAACTGCCGCGTGAACGGCTACGCTGCAACGAAACGCTTCGGGTGCTCATTTTTATTATTCCCGTAAAATTTCCCCGGCTCCACGGTAGAAGCCAATTCTTAGTTTTTTGTTAATATAGCCCAGAATAACAGCCAAAAAACTAAATTGTAACACAATCTTCACACTCAAAGGCGCAAAAAGCCGGTAGGTTGCAATTGTTCAACAGTCACTAAACCGTAATAACAACAAGAACGGGTCGCAATGGAAGCCAATCATGTCAATACACATACTCTTGCTGAGCCGGGTCATCAGTCCGATGCTCATAGCGCTAATCAGCGTCTTTTAACATATATCCGCCCACTCAAAATTGAGGAAGGAACAGGTTTTGCCGTATGCAGCGAGCATGGCACCGTTCTAGCGGCGTTTCCTACTTATGATGCAGCTTATTATACATCGCGACAGTTTCATCTGACGCCGTCACCGCTGCATTAATACTGAATTAGCCCTTTTCTAAACTCCCTTGATGTTAAGTAACTCCAGGCCGCCTTGTGCGGCCTGCTTTTATTTAAATTCAGTAATAATGGGTACATGGTCCGAAGGTGCATCCCAGCTGCGCGCGAGCTTGATAACTTCGGTCCCTTTTAGTCGCGGTTTCAGAGTGGGCGAGATCCAGATATGATCAAGCCTGCGGCCCCTATCGGATTTTTCCCAGTCCTGGGCCCGGTAGCTCCACCAGCTATAGAGCTTTTCGGTTTCCGGCACAAAGTGCCGATGTGTATCTATCCATTTTCCGGCTGCAAGCCATGCATTGAGCTTTTCAATTTCAACCGGCGTATGGCTGACTATTTTAAGCATCTGCTTATGGGACCATACATCATGCTCCTGCGGTGCGATGTTAAAATCGCCGACGATAATGGCAGGGTGTTTATGATCGCGCTGAGCGGACCATTTGGCGGCGGCGTCAACATAATGAAGCTTATGAGCAAATTTAGGGTTGGTTGCCGGGTCCGGAATATCGCCCCCGGCAGGAATATAGAAATTATGCAATTCAGTGCCATCGGGCAGGCTAGCTTGAATGTGGCGTTTATGACCAGTCCCGCAGACATTCATGGTATTAAAGTTCTGCAACGGTATGCGAGAGCAGATAGCAACACCATTATAACCTTTTTCACCCGAGAAAAAGATATGAGGAAAACCCATTTCTTTTAAATCATTTAGGGGGAAAAATTCATCCGGCGTCTTGGTTTCCTGCAGGCAAAGAATATCGATATTGGTATGCGCCAGCAGCTGCTTTACTAAGGGCAGGCGCAAGCGGACGGAGTTAATATTCCAGCTGGCAATTCGCATGCAGGAGTTATAACCTCCCTGGCATGACAAACAACTCTTTCATTCAGGTTCCAGTCGCTATTATTGGTGGGGGATTGGTCGGGTTGGCACTGGGAATTTCCCTGGCCGAAGCCGGGCTGGAAGTTCTGGTGCTGGAAAAAGAAAAAATGAACAACCAGCTTCTGCCGGAATTCGATGGCAGGGTAAGTGCGATTTCCATGGGCTCAGTCCGCCTGATGAAGAATATCGGCGTGTGGGAGCATATGCAGTCCTATGCACAGCCAATCAATGATATTCTTGTGCAGGATGAAAAATCGCCCACTTATGTGCATTATGATCATCAGGATATTGGCGATGAGCCAATGGGATATATTCTGGAAAACCGGCATATACGGATGGCATTGCAGCAAAGAGCAATAGAACTTCCATTGCTTAATGTAATGGCCCCCTCAGAATGGGTGAATATAGAAAATAGCGCACAATCCGCGGTAATCACGATGGCAGAGGGTACACGCATACAGGCTCAGTTAATTGTGGCTGCGGATAGCCGTTACTCTAAAGTACGAAGCCAGGTTGGAATTGAATCCATTAATCTTGATTATCACCAGACAGCGATTGTAGCCACTATCAGGCATGAAAATCCACATGAAGGGCTTGCCTTAGAACGTTTTTTCACAGAGGGGCCCTTCGCGGTGCTGCCGATGCAGGGCAATTATTCTTCCCTGGTTTGGGTGGAGCCTGCGCACCGTGCTAAGGCAATGTTAAAGCTGGAGCGTGAGGCACAGGAAGAACAGATACAGCAGCGAGTGGGCAGAAATCTTGGTAAAATTCATCTGGAAGGTGCTGTTTTTAGTTATCCACTGCATTTTGTACTGGCCAGGGAATATTTCCGTGGCCGTGTGGCGCTGGCAGGAGATGCGGCACATGGTATGCATCCTATAGCGGGGCAGGGGGTAAATCTGGGGTACCGCGATGTGGCTGCAATGGCCGAAGTATTAGTGAAAGCTGCCAAACTGGGGCAGGATCTCGGCAGTCCTGCGGTCATGAAAGAATACCAGCAGTGGCGGAGATTTGATAGTCTGGCGATGCTGGGGGTGACAGATGGCCTGACACGACTTTTCTCTAATGCAAATCCGCTTCTAAAGATTCCGCGCAATGTTGGTCTCGGGATTGTGCAGAAAACACCTAAGGCAAAATACTTTTTTATGCGTCATGCCATGGGAATTGTGGGGGATTTGCCGCCATTGATGCAAAATCATAATACGGCGGCGTGACATGGTATTGTCACTTGCTGGCCTTGTCTGGGTTGACTATAATTGTCTTTGTTAATAAAAAATTAAAATGCTGATGGTAATTTTATAAAAAAGAAAAAATTGGGGAAATATGATTGAGTTACAAATGAAAGCCATCGGGGCCATGCGCTTCTTTTTTGTGTTTCTGGCATTTGTGACCTGCGCTGCAGGGGCGCAGGCAGCCGGCTACAATCCGCGTTATGCTGGGTTGGTGGTTGAGGCTGACACCGGCAATGTGCTTTACGCTGATCATGCTAATGACAAGCGTTACCCGGCTTCATTAACTAAATTAATGACCCTCTACCTGGCCTTTGAAGCGCTGCGTGACGGCAAGATCAGCATGGATACGGTGATGACAGCCTCTAAAAAGGCGGCCAGCATGCCACAGACCAACATCAGTCTGCGTCCGGGAGATAAAATCTCTGTGCGCGATGCGGTGAGTGCGCTGGTTGTGCACTCTGCCAATGACGTAGCAGTTGTATTCGCAGAACATCTGGGGGGCTCTGAATGGGCATTTGGCAGTATGATGACGCAAAAGGCCCGTCAGCTTGGTATGAATTCTACAGTTTTCCGTAATGCGTCGGGCCTGCCTGACAACGCGCAATATACTTCTGCGCGTGACATGGCGGTGCTGGCAATGGCAATCCGCAAGCAGTTCCCTCAATATTACCCGCTGTTTAAAAATAGCCAGTTTACTTACAAAGGTCGCACCTATTACACCCACAACCGGGTTACACAACGCCTGCCAGGCGCTGAAGGACTGAAAACAGGGTATATCAATGCATCTGGTTTTAACCTCGTGACAACGGTTTCCCGTAGCGGCAAAACCTTGGTGGGGGTCGTAATGGGTGGGCGCACGGCTGCCACTCGAGATAACCATATGATCAGTTTAATCGAGCGTAGTTACGCACAATTGGATAAAGGCCTGGCGACAACTCAATATGCGTCAGCTTCAGTGCCTGCCATCCAGGCACAGCGGCATGCTTTCCGTAAAGTCCCTGCACCCAGCGAGAAACCCGCCATTCTGCTTGCAAAAAATAATCAAGTGGCTCCTGCGGCTGTCGCTCTTTCCGTAGTGGCAACCGAACCAAAAAAGCCGGTTGAAGTGGCCTCTGCAGGCGAGTTCACCGGTCAATTCGCCGCGCCAGCATACAGTAATTCAGCACTTCAGGCACAAAATGCGGTTGCGCGCGTAGCGCCTCAAATGCCGTTTGCTGAAGCGCGCGGCCAGTTTAACCCGGTAGCATACAATGGGCGCGACTGGGGTATTCAGGTCGGTGCGTATAACAAAGCACCTGAAGCACTGATGGCGGCTATTAATGCATCGAAAATGGCAAATACGGAGCTTTCTGGCGCGCAGGTGATGGTGCTGGATGCTGAAGACCCGAGCGGTAATGGTCAGGTTCATCGCGCCAGGCTGGCGAATATGGATGAAGATCAGGCCCGCCGCGCATGCCAGAAACTGGTTTCGCTGCGCCAATCCTGTTTTGTGGTTCGCATGAATCAGGGTGAAAGCCTTTAATCATCATACGTGCAAGTCTGCATTGTCATAGAAAATTCACATTTCCAGCTTTAATAGCTGTTACAATGTTAATATGGATGCTGGCTTAAAATGGTTCATGGATAGAGCGCAGGAGATTGGCGACAAATGTGTCGAATTCGCCAGTCAGTGTATTGAACGCTTTATCGGAATTTTAGGCTTAGGTTTCGGAAAAGTTTGCGACAAGTGCAGTGAATTAGGCAGTTCAATTAAGCAATCCTGTAAAAACGGTATTGAGTCCCTCCGCCCATCACCTTCGCCGTCTCCCTCTCTAAAGAAAGAGCCGCAAACGCAGGTGGATATGGCACCGGTAAGAACCCGTTCAGTATCACCCAATCATGAAGTGCAGACAGCCGTTGCAGGCATTAAATTAAGCCCGCTCGTAACCGCCGGCCTGGATTTGGGGAACGCTTCCGTCGGTATGGACGGCGTTGGTTGTGCATCTACTACTTACGCGCGGTATAATACGCAGAGCATGCAGCTTACCCGCTAAGCCATTCCTTTAAATATACCTTAGAACGGCGATAGAATATCCAGCACCTGTGTGCCCCAACGCGGACGGTGTACATCCGAGATCACGCCGCGACCGCTATAGGTAATGCGTGCCTGAGCGATCTGGTTAGAATCGATGGAGTTATCAGAACGTATATCCTCTGGCCTGATAACGCCTGCCACACCAATTTCCCGCACATCATAGTTAACAAGAATTTCCTGTGAGCCTTCGATGACAAAATTTCCGTTAGGCAGAACTTGCGTGATAGTGGCGGCAACCTGAGTATTAATCTGCTCTTGTCTCTGGATACGGCCAGTACCTTTATTATTGCTGTCGCTGGTTATGCCAATGAGAGAATCAGGATTTTGATGGCCCGGAATCGCGCCGAAAATACCAGATTCAAGGCCGAACAGATTAGGCGTGCCGACTTCTTCGGCAGAGCTTCTCCCGCGCGTTGTGTTATTATTTAAAGATGCACGGTCACTGATATTAACGTTCACACGAACGATATCACCAATCCGGTTGGCGCGCTGATCACGAAAGAAGTGCCGCGCACCAGGCTGCCACAGTGAGCCCGCATATTGTTTACTGGGAGCGGGTTGTTCGGGCAAGGGCCAGGTAAGCGGATGATAGCCTGGCTCTTCAGTGGGGTTATCCACTTTCTTCAGTGCTGGCGGGTCGCCGACTGATTCCAGTCGATCCATAGTGGTAGCGCAACCCGCCAGTAACTGGAGAGTAAGGCTGATGGCGATGGTACGGCGGAGTCGGGAATTCATGGCATGGTCCTCGAAGAGAGAATAGTAGGTTCTGGGGAATTAAGCGGCACTACCTGCGCCATGCCCTTACCTGTGATGGTAGCCTGCACAACAATATGGCTGGTATCATTGCGGATTTTAATATTATCGCCTTCGGCACCATTTTCCAGTGCTTCGCCTATCGTGCGGATTTCCATGGCGGGGGTTTTATAAATCAGGCTTACGGAATCCCCTTTGATAACAACAGGTGGATTAACAACTTCATCCTCGCGTATGGGCCGTCCCGCAGAAATAGTACGCTTGGGAGCTTTGCCGACGACTTGCGCGATATCGGTTACGGTTTCCTTTTGAATGCGCTGTTCTGCATAGGGCCTCATTTCAATATCTTCTGCGCTGATGGTTTCACCGCTGCCAACACGATGCTTTAGCATGGGAATGGAGACAATTTCCTCAAAACGGCCGGAGAGCGAAGCAGGGGCAAGAGGCTTTTTATCGGCCGTGAAATAAAGAGTGGCCTGCCAGGTGTGGCTTTTACTGTCATAGGAAAGCTGATCGACTTCTGCGGTAATAGGCTGGCTGTTGCTGACAATGATTTCGTCGTCGCGGCGGGGCAGGGTTACACGAATATGCTGGCCGGCATTCTGACTTTCCAGTGCCTCTGCGATTGCCTCGCGTGCCTGGCCATAAGTAATGCGATAGGTTTCTTCCTCCGCAGGGGCGGGATCTGTCAGTGAACGATCGGCATAACGCTGCTTCCACGGGTTCTGCTCCATAGCGTTGGCATAAGCGCCCGGTGCCGCCAGCAGGGCCAGGGTAATAAATCCCGTCATTGTCTTGAGTTTAAGCATTATCGTACCTTAGTTACGCTGACTGATTCAGTGCCTGAAGCATTTCATCGGAAGCAGTAACCACTTTCGTGTTCATCTCATAAGCGCGTTGAGCAACAATCAGCGAAGTGACTTCTGTAACGGGGTCTACATTGGATTGTTCAAGCGACCCTTGCAGTAATGTGCCAAATCCTTCCTGTCCTGCCAAGCCCAGCAATACGTTACCGGAAGCGGCGGTTTCACGGTAAAGGTTATCCCCGATAGCTTCAAGGCCTGCGGGGTTAATGAAATTGGCGATATCGAGCTGGCCAAGAATCTGCGGCTCAACTTGCCCATCCAAAGTGACCTGCACTTCGCCTGCGCCATTGATTGAAACGCTGACGGCTTCTTCCGGCACGGCAATGCCCGGTGAGACCAGATAACCATCTTTGGTGACGATTTCACCCTGCGGGTTCAGTTCAAAAGACCCATCCCGCGTATAAGTGAATTCACCATCCGGCATTTCCACCTGGAAAAAGCCTCGTCCCTGTATTGCGACATCAAGCGGATTGGAGGTAACCGAAATCGTACCCTGCTCATGGCTGCGGCTGACAGCGCCTGTTTTAACGCCAAGACCGAATTGCACACCGGTAGGTACGATGGTGCCTGTATCGGAAGAATTGGTGCCAACTCGGCGCATGCTTTGGTAAATCAGATCCTGAAACTCAGCACGGTTGCGCTTGTAACCACTGGTGGTCATGTTAGCCAGGTTGTGAGAAATCACATCGATGTTATTTTGCTGCGCCTGAAGCCCTGTGGCTGCAATATTTAATGATCTCATTGTATTATCCCCTATTCTTAATCAATTAATTAAACTTGTTGTGTCCAGGTTGATGAGGATTTTCGCTCCAGATCATACATGGCCTCGATAAATTTTGCGGTATTGCCGGTGCTGCGGGAAAGCTCCGTCAGCCTTACCAGTTCCAGCACCGGTTGGACGTTGGAATTCTCAACGACCCCGTGAAGTACCTGCATATCTTCTGCTTCTGCCGGCTGTGGAGGGGTTTTACTACTGTAGAGTGTGCTGCCCTCACGCTGAAGCTCCTGATCTTTTGCAAATTTAACCACTCCAAGAATTGCCCGCTCTTCGCCATCGACAACGACGGCGCCGCTTTGCATTATCCGAACCTCGCGGTCAGTGTCATCAAACTGGATTTCCTGTCCTCCCGCATCAAGTACAGGATAGCCTTCGGATGTTATGAGTACGCCCTCGCCATCCATCTGAAAATTGCCGGCGCGGGTGTATCTTTCCCCTTGAGGGGTTTGGACCATGAAATAACCATTGCCACGAATGGCGACATCCAGGGCGTTACCGGTAACATTCATGCTGCCGGGATTCACATCGCGATATGAAGAGATATCCTGGGTGAATGCCATTTTATGATGGTTGCCGTCATCCACCAGGTAATCGGTAAACATCAGTTTTTCGGCCTGGTAGCCTGCAGTGTTAACATTGGCGATATTGTTGGCTGTCACGTTAAGATCTTTAAAAAGACCCATCTGACGTGAAAGTGCTATATATATACTATTATCCATACGTGGCTTCCTGTCTTGAATGACATAAAGTGATATGCAGAAACTGTGCCAACATGGATTTGTTTAGGAATCAGCCGCATGGCCTGTGCATAATTATCACAACCATGCAACTTCAAGCGCTAGGAAAATTTTGCTTATTGCCTGAGAAAGTGGCTGCCTTTATGGTTTTCAGAAGAAAAAGCATAACAGCTTCTAATCAATAACAGGTTCAGTTCATGGCGAAGAAAAAAGACGACGAGGAAGAACAGCTCGACGATGCGGATGCTGGCGAAGCAAAAACAGGCGGGAAAAAATTTCTAATTATTATTATCGCGGCTGTTGTGCTGTTGCTGGGTGGTGGTGCCGCGGCTTATTTTCTGCTCTTTGCCAAGAAAGATGAGAAAAAGGAAACCCCGGAAGCTACAGAAGAATCTTCAGCCGAGGAGCATGGTGCGGAAAAGGGAGCTGAAGGCAAGGATGCGGTGAGTGGCCCGGTATATTACGAAATGCCCGAGTTTCTCGTTAATCTGACCAGTCCGACTAAGCAAACCAGCTTTCTGAAGATGAAGATCACGCTTGAGCTGAAAAGTAAGGCGGATGTAAAATCCGTAGAGAAATTCCTGCCCCGCATCACTGATAGTTTTAATACCTATCTGCGTGAGCTGAGGCCAACAGACTTAGCTGGCTCTGCCGGCATGTATCGCCTGCGCGAGGAGCTTCTGTTGCGTATCAATCAGGCGATTACACCTGCGGAAGTGCAAAATATTCTGTTTAAAGAAGTTATTGTTCAATAGGTTGAATTGATTGGCGTGATTATTGCTACTTAATTTACAGTAAACGACGCGCGACAGAGAATCAGGATTAGTATATGGCGGAAAACGAGAATCCCCAAGGTGATGCAGGCGCAGGCGAATGGGCCGCAATGGTTGATGAAGGCGGAAAAACTGGAGGTGCAGCGCCTGACGCTGGCACCGAGGGGGGAGAGCAGCAAGCCCGGGTACTTAATCAGGATGAAATTGATCTCCTTTTAGGTTTCGATTCCCAGGAAAGCTCCACAGATAATACAACGGGCATTCGCGCAATTCTTGATCGTGCGCTCATGGCATATGAAAAAATGCCGATGCTGGAAGTGGTGTTTGATCGCATGGTTCGAACACTTTCTTCGTCTTTGCGTAATTACATGTCTGAGAACGTGGATGTCAGTCTAGATTCCATGGTTTCCCTTCGCTTTGAGGATTATCTCAATTCAATTCCGCTGCCGGCGCTGCTGGTGGTTTTCCGGGCATTGGAGTGGGAGAATTTCGGGCTGGTGACCGTTGATAGTTCTCAGATTTATTCTACGGTTGATGTGTTATTCGGAGGGCGCCGTTCGAATAAGCCAATTCGAATCGAGGGCCGCCCTTACACGACGATTGAACAGGATATCGTTAAGAAAATGGTCGACATCGTACTGCAGGATATGAGTACGGCCTTTGACCCCTTATCACCGGTAACCTTCCAGTTTGATCGTCTTGAAAATAATCCCCGTTTCGCCACTATCACCCGTCCGAATAATGCCGCGCTTTTAGTACGCTTGCGCGTGGATATGGAGGAGCGTGGCGGTATTGTGGAAATTCTTTTCCCTCATACGACTCTTGAGCCTATTCGTGACTCTCTGTTGCAGATGTTCATGGGCGAGAAATTTGGCCAGGATACAGTGTGGGAGCGCCATCTTGGCCAGGAAATGCGGCATACAAATGTTCAACTGGATATTATTCTGGATGAAAAAAGCATGCCGCTAGGTGAAGTAGTAGGATTTCAGGTAGGCAGCACAATCATGCTGGATGCGACGCCGCAAAGCCCGGTGCGGGTGCGTTGCGGCGGGGTGGATCTGGCAACAGCTAAGCTTGGTAAAGTAGGCGAAAATATTGCCGTTTCCTTGCGGGAATCGATTCAGGAAGTGGCAAAGGGAGCATAAGACATGAATGAAATCATCGTGATGTTGATACTGGACAGCCTGATGATCGGGCTGCTGGTTGCAACGGTTTATTATTGCTTCCGTTTGAATACCCGGGTGAAAGTGCTGCAGGATAGCAAAAGTGAATTCAGTCAGCTGATTGAGCGTTTTGATGCCACCACACAGCGTGCTCAGCAAAGCATCGAGGACTTGCAGAATATCAGCAAGAAAGTGAATGAGCAGCTGGCCGGCAGGCTTGATAAAGCCAATTTCCTGGCGGATGATCTTGCCTTTATGATAGAAAAAGGCACCAAACTGGCCGATAAAATGGAAGACAGAGTCACGCAGCGCGGCGCAGAAAGAACGGCGGTAGCTACACGTCCCGAAGCCAAAATGACGGCTGCGCCAAATGTAGAAAAACGGGGCGCAGCTTCCGGGCCGACATTGCGTGAGCGCATGGGCAAGACAGAGGCTGAACAGTCGGCCGAGCAGCGCAAGAAGGCATCTTTAGAATCTGTACTTAATCGTGTTGCTCAGAAAGAAGATGAAGGTCCTGCGCTTCCAGGGCAAAAACGCCGCCCGGGTAATACGACTGCGCGCTTACGCTCAAAAGCGGAGCAGGAACTCTATGATGCGTTGAAATCGGGTAATTCGTGATGTTTTCCTTCCGTATTCTGCCGGTCACCATGGCCGCCTGCAGCCTTTTTATTGTAGTAAAAATTGCTGCAATTGTTGATGGCACAAACCGTCTGAGTATGGCGTCGCCTGCTTATGCGGAAGAGGAAAAAACCGCAGAAAAGCCTGCGGAAAGCGCGGATGCTGAGGAGAAAAATAAGGAAGAAGCAAAGAAAGATAACTCTGCTGCGGGTGACGAGGCAGCCGCAGAAAAGCCTTCAGAAGATAAAAAGGAAGGCGACAAAGAGAAAGAAGATAAAAAGGATAAGAATAAAAATGTATCCGACGTAAAGCCCGGCGGCCTTTTTGATAAGTGCCAGTTCAACCAGATAGAAGTAGATTTGCTGCAAAGTCTGTCTGCCCGCCGTGAAGAAATCGAAAAATGGGCTGACGATGTAAAAATGCAGGAAAATGTGCTGAAAGCGACTGAACTGCAGATTGATCAGAAATTGGCGCAAATGCAGAATCTAAAAACAGAAGTGCAGGCGCTGCTGAAAAAATATGACAGCAAAGAAGCGGTCGAATTGCAAAGTCTGGTAAAAATATACGAAAACATGAAGCCTAAGGATGCGGCCCGTATTTTCAATGAAATGGAGATGGAAATACTTTTGGAGCTGGTTGATATTATGTCTGAGCGTAAGGCATCGCCCATTCTGGCGAATATGGACCCCAAAAAGGCAAAAGATGTTACCATTGAGCTGGCTGAAAAGCGCCGCCTTAAGCAGCGTGCGACAGCTGGGGTTTCCCCTGAAGCACCGGAAGCTGGCGCAAACTAACGCTTTGCTGCATGATGATTAATTATGCAATTCAGCGCCTTGCCAAAATATCCATGTTTATGATATATTAACATCTGTGGAGTAATGTCCATAGCATGACGTGCCAGGAAAGGCATGATTAATAAGGGGTCAAGACAAGATGTCGGTTCTGAATTTAAGCCAAATCGTCGGTGGAAGCCAACGTAACCTATATCAGCTGGGCGAGCGTGTACGCAGCGCTGTAAGCGATATCAGCAAGGCTGCCGATAGCAGTGTGAATACTACGCAGGACTCCGCCACAATTTCTTCTCAGCGCATGCAGGCGCGCGCCACGGGCTTTCGGGAAGCGGTGCAGGATATTGCAAAAAATGTGAGTGAACTCTCTCTTGCAGCTCGCGGAAGTGAAGATATTGCAGGCAAGCTTGCCGAGCTGGAGGCCATATCATTGCAGGCATCACAGGAGCCGGCAGACGAAAAGTCACTGCAGAAATTTGGTGCAGCTGTTAAAAAAATCCGTGCCGAAATTGACAACATCGCCAGCCAGAGCAAATTTGCTGATACTGCAGCAACAGCCGATAAAAAACCAGGCGCAACGGCTGCAAAGGCTGAACCACAGCAAATTCAACTGAACAGCAATGCATTGCTGGGGGCTGAAAAGGAAATTACCTCTCTTAGCGATATCCGCAATATGATCACTACGGTGCAGAATGCATCTGGCAAACTGGCAGCGGTGCAGGACGACATTAAGTCCATGTTTGAAAGTTATGAGATGATGGCGGTGCATCTGGAGATTTCCATGGAAAATCAGATTGCCGCGAGCTCTGTTCTGCCGACCGACAGCGATCTGAACCCGCTTCAGCTATTGCTGGGCAACCCCAATCAGGCTGGTGCGGCACAGACGGGCAAATTGCCGACCGATCTGCTCAATCTCATCTAGCGCTTGCGGACCAGGGAACTCAGAAAAGAAAAATTACGGGATGCGCTGGCGATCCACCGCGCCATTGAAATGGTATCTCACTTTCGCCCTCAATCAAACGTCACCCGTACTCAATGGGCTGCATATCTTGAGGATTTATACCGGCAAATATTCAGTCATCTTTATGCCGATTCGCGCGTAATATCTCCCGTGCAGCGCCTGAGCGGATTAGTCGAAGCTGAGCAGTCCGCCGGAGAACTTGGCATCATATTCAGCGATTTCACGCAGCGCTTTTTTGATCCGAACGGCTTTTTTACAGGAAGCGACCCCCAAGTGGCCGCACAGGAGCTTGCTTCGCTCTATTGCAGGCTGATACAGGCGGAGTCCTTTCCTTATGGTCACTCTCTTGTCACGCGGGTATTTTTTACCTTGATGGGCGAAATGCGCGGCTTTCGTGAAAAGCTGGGGGGAATTGATTTTCGCCGCTTAAACAGTGAAGAAGTTGAGTGGCTGCGTGATAAAAATCTCTCACAGGAAAAACTTGGAGCTGCTTTTCTTTCAGCGCTTAGTCACCATCGGGATCCCATATATCCCGGGCAGCTTACACATTATCCATTCTGGCCTGATCATAGTATTTCATTAGAGGGATTGCGTTTTCTGGAAATTCCTGCGGGCTCCGATAAAGCAATCATGTGGTCTAAAGAAGCAGGGAACGAAGCCCTGATAGTATTGATAAATGGCAGGTTAGTGAAGCGAAGCCGCTTTGAGCATCTCCTGCATGAATATCAGAAAAAAGGCGGCCTAATCGGTGAATGGCGCATAGATCGTGCGGAGTGGGTAGGAGAGTTAGCGGGACTGGATAAGCGTTATGCTACCCAGAAAGTCATTGATTGTTCAGATGTCGAGAACGCGGCATCGCCCGTTTGCCTGAGCCTGCATCCGTTTACCCATTTAAGCTATCCGCAACATCAACGGCTGGAGCATTTTCTACAAAATGAGCACCGGCGCAGCGTAATGAATCTTGAGGACAAGCCATGGGCAGACAAGGTTATTGCAGCAATAGAAGATGCTCGCGCTGCAGCCATGCTCAAATTGGCGGCTTTACGCATTCAGCGTATTGCTGCTTCATTGCATAAAAGCATAGAGGCGGAGCTTAAAGCAAAGCCTCAGGCGGAAGCCTGGCCGGGGCAGCCTCCGCAATTCGTCATGACCATGGGGGGATCAGGTTCAGGGAAGAATTCAAGTCGTTATTTTAATAAGCATTACCGGGAAGAAAACCGGCAGATAAAAGATCAGTTCATTTATGCTTCGCTTGATGATGGCCGGCCGCATAGTGATATATATCCTATATTAATTGCCGCAGGTCAGCATGCCGATGATTATGAGGCCGTTCACCTCTGGGCAGATACACGTCGCAACTGGCTTTGTGCTGCTGCGCGTAAAAGACGTATGAATGTAATTTTCGACGGTTCGGGAATTGAGTATTCAGGGAGATACGATCGCGTGGTCGCCGATTTTGCCGATGCGGGTTACAGAACAAAGGTCGTGGCGGCGGACTGTATGCTGCTGGTGCCGGAAATACGCCGCGGGGATTATCCTTTAAGTGCTATCGATCGCATAATGCGCCGCGCTGGTTATCTGCCTGACGGCTCAGCGCTGCCGAAAAAGAAACGCGGTTATTACCGAACCTTACCCTGGCGGATAGCCATTAATAAGCATATTGGCTTTCCGGCATCCCTGCTTGCAGCCTTTGCTGATCCAAAACTGGACAGGTTGGTGCTGATCGACAATGCCAGAGGGGCAGGCACTGACTGCGTGATGGCGGAAAAGTTCTGCATAGAAGATAAGATACTGAAATCGCTTGAACAGGCAGAAAAAGACGGCAGGCTGGTATCAATGCTGGCGCAGCATCACTTATTGCCTGAAGGTCGTGAAGAAGCTGATATATTGGAGAAAAACGCTGGATTTATGGTGCAGCGGGTGCAGGGTAAAAACCATCTGCTGGTGATAGCGGATATGGAGCGCATGGTTGATATTATTGAAAAAGGCCAGTTGAATCCCAACGCGCATGGACCACAGGCGCTGGCCTGGCTTAAGCGCACTGCATCCTTTCTTATTGATCGCATTGATAAACCTCACGGAGTGCCAACAATTCCTCCTAAGAAAGAGTCTGCCAGAAAAAGTGCTGACGGGCCTCGCTCAAACTATTTGCGCCTCAACAGTGGCAAGGTGTGATTTTGTGTGCTAGTGGTTCCCCATCCAAGAACGAGGGCGCCATGGGACTGAGTGTAACGAAATTATTGCTGATTCTTCTAATTGTACTGGTGGTATTTGGTGCTGGCCGCCTGCCGAAGGTTATGGGCGATGTTGGCAAAGGAATTCGGGCGCTGCGTGATGGTTTAAAAGATGAAAACGATGCACCTGCTCCATCGGAAAACCGGCAGATAAAGGCTGAAATGCAGGTGCCGGTTTCTGAGCGTGAGAAAGCATCTAAAGAATAGTCATGTTTGATGTCGGACTATCAGAGCTGGCGCTGATTGTTGTCGTGGCGGCGCTGGTGCTGGGACCGAAGGAAATCCCCGTTGTTGTACGAAAGCTGAGCGGTTTGATGCGCAATGTGCGTTACTATTCCCGCCAGCTGCGCGATCAATTTGATCTGATAGATGAAAGCGGCGAGATTGCAAAACTGCGCGAAGAGCTGCAGGAGCAGGCGCGTTATATTCGCGATGCGGAAGGCAAGCTGTATCGCACTTACGACATTTCTGAGATGGTGGAAAAGAAGAATCCCGATGAGCAGCGATGATGAAATAGAAGCCTCGCGCGCGCCGCTGGTAGAGCACCTGATCGAGTTTCGGCGCCGTCTTGTTTTTGCGGTTGCAGCCTGGTTGATTGGTTTTGCTGTCTGCTATTTCTTCATAGATGAAATATACGGCTTTCTGATGCAGCCCTTGGCAGATTCTTTTCCGGAAGGCAGTGAGCACCGGTTGATTTATACCAGCCTGCCCGAAACTTTTCTTACCTACATAAAACTGGCTTTGTTTGCAGGGTTTTTCCTTGCTTTTCCGCTGATTGCCGCACAGCTCTATGGATTTCTGGCGCCAGGGCTTTATAAGCATGAACGCCGGGCATTATTGCCCTATCTTATTGCCTCCCCCCTGTTGTTCCTGGCGGGGGCGGCACTGGCATATTATGAAGTATTCCCCCTGGCCTGGAAGTTTTTTATCAGTTTTGAGGGTGACAGCGCTAAGATGCCATTGCCGATTCAGCTTGAAGCCAAGGTGTCTGATTATCTCTCGCTGGTTATGCAGCTCTTGATTGCTTTCGGTCTTGCTTTCCAGATGCCCATTATCTTTACCTTGCTGGCTCAGATTGGACTGGTGCAGGCAGAAAACCTTAAGAAAGGACGTCGTTACGCGCTGGTTGCGATTGTTATTGTCGCCGCGGTGCTGACTCCTCCTGATGTTTTCAGCCAAATCATGCTGGCGGTTCCCTTATATCTTCTTTATGAAGTTTCAATTCTATCCTGTGGGATGATTGAGAAGAAGAAAGAGCTGAAAGATGCATGATATAAAATGGATACGTCAGAACCCAGAAGTCTTTGACGCCGGTTTGAAAAAACGCGGATTGGAAGCCCAGTCGGCCGCGCTTATCGCACTGGATGAAGAAAAGCGCAAAAAGATTACCCAGCAGCAGGAGCTGCAGGCTGAACGCAATAAGGTTGCGCAGGCAATTGGTATCAAGAAAAAGGCAGGTGAGGATGCAACCGCTGAAACCGCACGTGCGAATGAGATTAAGGAAACTCTGCAGAGACTTGATGCTGAGCTAGAAGGTGCGGATGCTTTAACCGACGCACTCAGCCGCATTCCAAACCTGCCAGCTGAAGATGTGCCTGTTGGCAGCGATGAGCATGGAAATCAGGAAATCCGCAGATGGGGCGAGCCGAAGAACATCGAAAATGCGAAACAGCATTTCGAACTGGGTGAAGCGTTGGGAATGATGGATTTCGAAACGGCAGCCATGCTGTCCGGCTCGCGCTTTGTCGTACTGCGTGGACAGCTGGCGCGACTGGAGCGCGCCTTGGCCAGTTTCATGCTTGATTTGCATACGCAGGAGTATGGCTATCAGGAGACGATTCCCCCCTTTATGGTGCGCGCGAATGCCCTTTATGGCACCGGGCAGCTGCCAAAATTCGAGGAAGATTTATTTAAGACCACAACCGATCATTATCTGATTCCGACCGCTGAAATTCCACTTACGAATATAGTAAGTGACAAAATACTAAGCGAAAAGGAACTGCCTATCCGCATGACAGCCTATACGCCGTGCTTCCGCTCCGAAGCGGGATCAGCCGGTAAGGATACGCGCGGAATGATTCGTCAGCACCAGTTCACTAAGGTGGAGTTGGTGAGCATCGCGCATCCCGATCAGTCAAACGAAGAGCATGAGCGTATGACGGCTTGCGCTGAGGAAGTGTTGAAGCGGCTGCAAT
>WBZO01001896.1_pt1 | contig 20579 bp, 14 predicted proteins | sample 5204261 | NCBI WGS metagenome assembly WBZO01 (sample SAMN12412400, study PRJNA552823) | activated sludge metagenome | isolation source: activated sludge from anammox sidestream of wastewater treatment plant... | place: USA: North Carolina | collected 2017-09 | reverse complement strand
TCATCGAATGAGGGTTGTATTAAGACCCTATCCGAATATCAGTTGACGGATAGTAATGATGGCACAGACGAGATGAAGCATTCCCTGGTATAAGTTTATTTCCCTCGCTGCGGAACGCGACTCAGGATCCACTGCGGCAACGGCGGGACCGCATCCGGTGGAAGCTGGATTTCATCCAGTGTCCGCTGGCGGTAGAACTTACCGGTTGACTCATCAAACCGGACCCCCTCTTTGAGACGACGCTCGTAACGTCCGGTGCTCGCCAGTTCGGTCACATTTTCCTCAACCTGAAAAGGAATCACCTGTTCTCTCGTTAGGTCGTAACGATACCGGGTAATCAAGTGCGTCTTTACTATTGGTTCCTTGATTTCCGCGTCCTCCCAAGCCTCTTTGATGGAGATTTCAACTTCGGGGGTCTCGGCGAGGATACGTTCCTTGGCGCGGAGCTCCAGGCGAGTCTGACGGGACTGTAGAGTTTCGGTCTCTTCCGGGGGAAGATCATAGACAGTTGTGAAGCTTTTTCCGTAGTGTTTTTCGACTTCTGCAACCAAGCCAGCAAGATCAACTACAGTTCCCTTACCGATGTATTTGTTGCCGTGGTGGAAACTGAAGGGGAGGACGACACTGAGATCCGAAAATGAACTATCAGCGCCAGGGTTGAACAGTTTCGGGTCGGCGTGGCTGCTGATCTGGGTGTACTGGCTGTAGCCATCCATCACAAACATTTCCGCCCGCCCGTTCACCTCCTTAGCGTAGAACTTCGCCAAGTCTTCTTCATCCCACGGGACCGAGGCTTGCTCAGAGAGAGCGATTCCCCCACCCGAAATGGTCAGCTTGTCATAGGATCCTGCGGCAGTTCCGATCCCAACGGTGTTGTAGGTTGCGTTCACGGAAAGTACACTGGAATCCACAATGAGATTTCCCTTCACATCCAGCGTCCCAGCCATGTTGGTGTTCCCATCCACCTCCAGTTGATCCTTGATGTATGCATCCCCATTGCTGCCGGAGATGAAGTTGGGTGTGCCGGGGGCACTGGCGGGGTTGATCTTTAGGTTCTCATTAACCGAGGCGGTCTTGTTCACGGTCAGATCGCCATCTACTTCCATGGCCGTATTTTGAGCCCCTAGTGGTCCTATGGTGTGAAGGAGCAGCATTACACCCAAGACAAGGGTAGTGTTGTGGAAGGAAATCCGAATTCGATTCATGGTTCTACTCCTCCTGTCGCATCCTCAGAGATTGGGTTGTGTCTTATCGATACCGGCCCCATTCGCGTACCCAACTCGCGTCAGGATCTCGTGTCGGAGTGGGAGTCGCAGTTGGGGTTTCTGTCATTATCGCTGTTGGGGTGATGGTCGGCGTCTCTGTAATCGTCGGTGTTGGTGCCGGAGTCGGGAGATCCGAAAGCTGAAACTCATACGCCCCCATGTCGTAGGCTCCAGGACCTTCCCTGCCCACGCCGGGCACATCCACCGGACGCGACTTACCGAGAATATCAGTCACAGGTCCAGTTGTCGTTCCCGCGTCGATGCAAGGGGAACTCGCGAGCAGACGGAAATCACCATTTGCGGGGTCTGCAAATTGCGGATCGAGGTTGATATTGCCCTCACCGGGGAAGCCATTGAGGACATTGCTGTACTGCACATCCGCCGATTGAATCTCATAGTCATAGTTCATAGTTCCTGTGATGGAATTCCGGATGGCGAGATTGCCGAACCATGACCAGATCTTGGCGGGAGACGTAGGATTGGAGAACCAGTCTGCGAAGACGGTGCTATGGTCAATGAAAGCGTTCCCTTTACACCACAGCGAATCCCCGAAAGGAAGTCCGTATCCATTGATGCTGTAAACGAAAACCCGATTCTTCCAGAGCACAGTGTTTGATATTTCCACGGTCCCGACAATAAAAATGCCACCTCCCTCACCGAAAGCGTCGCTCAGATTGAGGGGCACATTAGCGGAGTTCTCGTTTATAGTGCAACCGAGTAGATTGATAGTTCCGGTACACCCGATCCCTCCGCCGCGCGCAAAAGAGGCTCCCGAGTATACCGCACGTGCCATATTCTCCTTGAACACACAACCAACACATTCAACTCTACCCTCCGCGTAAACTCCGCCCCCTACTGAATATACATATTCTGAGCCATCGCTGCAGTTTGTAAGGTTTCCGCGAACTGTGCACCCCTCCAGATGAAGGTTACTTTGCAGGGCGCAAATACCACCGCCAAAAGCACTAATGACTGGAATGTGCTTGGTTGGCTCGGCTAGGAGTTCAGTCCGGTTACCAGCCACTACACTATCCAAAAGGGTAAGTTCAGAGGATATACAGAGGATGCCTCCGCCATAGGCTGCAGAATCGAGGCTGGTTGTGTAATTGTCTTCAATTCTGCAGTTTCTCAGAGCCATCCTTGCGTTCTCACAACGGAGTCCGCCACCGCCTTCAGTCGAAATTCCTCCAGTGACTCGCAATCCGTCCAAGACGGCACCGGTTGCCCCAAGAATGACTGAGGTATTCGCCGTGCTGCCATCGATGGTGGTTGAATTTATGGAAAGATTCCTTTGGTTGAGGCTGGTTTCACCTCCAATGAATCCCCCATAGAGGGATAGTGATGGTTTCAGGTTGATTGACTCAAAATAGGTCCCAGAGGCAATCCAAATCTGGTCGCCAGAGGTAGCCGCAGTTATCGCGCTCGAAACTGTCTTAAAGGACGTACTCCAGGTCTCACCGGTTGTATTGTCTCCCTGTTTGGAGACGAATACGGTAGCTCCATTTAACTTTTCACTGAAGACAAACACTTGAGACATGAACGCCAATAGGACAATGTATCTCCCCACTGGTGAGTAGCGCGAAGGTCTGAATTGTTGCCGGATCAATTTGTTAGCATGTTTCATGGTTACTCCACATATCGGAATCGATTGATCCCACCAGCTCCAGTTGAAAATCTATACCAAGTGTAATAAAGGGCACCATCTGGTCCCTCCAACATGTCATAGTTCGCCTGGCGATTTTCATCACCTGTATACCACCACTTCAACTCGTCTATTGTACCAACCCTGTAGGGACCTCCGGCATCGATCGTTGATTTGGGGATGCGGGTTAACGATCCGTGAATCCAATCAAGAAAAAAGAAGTCGCCAAGATAACGAGACGGAAAACGGCTCTTGCTGATGAATGCTCCACCTCCAACTGAACCTGCGTCATGCGGCTGGGGAAGGAAGCCAGCGTAGAATCGACGGTAGTATATTGAGGGCGGTTTTAGATCCGAAAAAGGCACATATGGAAGACTACCGACTTCTGAAAGATCACCTCCTTTGTTGTTGGGGGAGCATCCAGAATCGCAGCCGGTGTAATACTCATAAGCAGGAGTTTGAGTCGGCCATGGGGTTGATCCATCGGAATTTCCCTCGACTCGAGGGAACCCGTAATTCTTGTGGTCGTCTTTGCTACCACCCGCAGTGAAATATAGACTGACTCGATCGACCTCCTCGAAGCCACGATCTTCAATCCCTCCGACAGTAGACACCCAGGCTTCGATCGGGACTCCAGGGGTTGGGCCAGGCCTTATTGCAAAGGTGTAAGGATTGCGAAATCCGGATGCGATTACTTCCCTGCGAGGATATCTCAGGGTGGGGGTTGGGATTGGTGTACCGCCCGCAGGAGGGGTCAGTGTTGGCGTCCATCTCTCAAAAGGGTTGTCAGAAGGAATCACCAAATCCCCATCATCCTCGATCTCCCACCGTAGCATCTTACCGACAAGAACACGCGCGTCCTGGGGCCGACCACTCATATGGCCAGCATTATTCTCGTGATCAATGCAACCTGTCGATAGGAGAAGATAATTGTTCGTTCCATTAGAGTAACTCCTCAGACAACCTCCAGTGTGATCGAGACTCTCTATTGGAGGGTCAGGAGGTGACGGCATTGGAGTCGTATTCCCGGCATAAACGTAGAGGTCGTATGGGACAGGCGCAGGTGTAGCGATTTGAGTAAGACTTGCATTCACCTCCATCCGATAGATGCGATTGGTCCAAGCTAACACCCCGGGACGGTAGGGATCATTCGGGAAAGGAGTGGGGGTCGAGCTGGTACCATAGATATAAACGAATCTTCGTGGGGTTGGCGCGTCGAACTTCGGATGGCAGGCAATCCCCATCAAACCGTGTTGGCCTCCCGGTCGCGTCAAGAGAGATGAAAGGTCAAACATAGGCGCCTCTAGCAAGGAACCATTCTGCACCACCCTGATCCTGAAAGTCCCTAATTCGGTAATGAGCATGGTGAGTTGCTGTCCAGGGACGAAGGTAAAATGAACCGGTTGGTTCAGACCACTTGCAACCCATGATTCCTGAAAGAACCAGTCCTGGTCTCGACAGTTCACTTTCGTTTCGCACTTGAGAAGGAGTGTACCATCTGCCAGTCCACTGCCTGACCTCTTCAGAGCAAGTAATGGATTCCCAGCGGAGTTGTTGATATTCCAGTGCGCGGTAACTGCGGAGTAGGTGCTGAACTGGTTGCCAGTCACCAGAGTGCCCGAGAGGACGAGATCCCACTTCTTGGAGCCTTTGTTCTGGTAGACCGCTGCGACCACAGTCCCCCCGCTATTGGTGACCTTCCAGATTGTGGTCCCGGGAATCGCATTGTCGGTTAACCAGTTGTCAACCGTTGTTGTGGCTTTGACCACGTCGCCATCGACATACAAGGTACCATTCGAGTCGAGGGCGATGGCATGTTCGTCCAGTGTGCCCTTTTTATGAAGAGACCATACAAAGTCACCTGATGGCGGACAATCCGCGAACGAGCTAATCCGCAGAAAAGCGAGAGTGGCGAAACCTATGATCGCCCGCGAGCAGCGGAAGGCTTCACGCCTGAGGGATGAAGTTGCAAACCATGCCACTTTTTGGAACCTCACCTTCTTGTGAGATCTCGTGGCGGCCTAACCCATCGCAGCGGGTTAAATCGGTTCAGCACGGGGCGCTCCGGCCAATCAAATTCGGCGTGTATCGACCAGAGCAAAATACTCAATTCCAGACGTTACGATAACTTTATAGAGATTGCCGGTTCATCTGTCAAGAATTTTTTTCATGTGTCATCCCTATCTCCCCCCTTCGTCATCCCCACACCCTTTATTCGTCATCCTCGCTCTCTTTCACGTCACCCTTGCATCCCCTTATTCGTCATCCCCGCGGAAGCGGGGATCCATGGCATCGGAGCAATTTTCTGGATTCCCACTTTCGTGGGAATGACGGGTTGGGGGTTGGGAATGCACTCGCTCCCCTAAGACCCTATCCGAATATCAGTTGACGGATAGTAAAGATGGCACAGACGAGATGAAGCATTCCCAGGTAATTCTCCGCTTTCTTTTCCCATCGGGTGAAGATCCTCCGGAATCGGTTCATCCAACTGTGGGTTCTTTCCACAACCCATCTGCGTGCCTTGAATCCGGCCTTTTCCTTGATCAGCCGAGCCTCTTCTCCGCGAGTCCGAATGTGGGCGGTAAAACCAAATTCCTCCACCAGATCGCGAACCTCGTCGTAATCGTAACCCTTGTCCAAGCACAGGTTTTGAGGCTGTTCTTCCGTTGGTTGGGGACGCGGTGCCAGGATACTCTCCAGGGTTTCCTCGACCGTCTTCATGTCGTGCCGGTTGGCTCCCTCGACGCACACTCCCAGGGGAATGCCCGATCCATCACACACCAGGCTGCGTTTGGTTCCCTCTTTGGCTCGATCCGTTGGATTTGGCCCTGTTTTTTTCCCCTCCAAGGGGTGACTTCGTTATGGCGCCGTCCATGCAAACCCACTTCCAGTCGATCCCCTTCAGTTCGTCGTAATCTTCCAGGGCCATCTGCCACAGACCCTCGAAAACTCCCGCTTGCGTCCACTCCTGAAACCGGGCGTGAGCGGTCGAACCGCTGCAAATTCCGGTGGCATCCAAGGCTTTCCACTGGCAACCCGTCCTCAGAACAAAGAAGATGCCATTCATTACCGTCCGATAGGGAACTCGTTTTCGACCGCCACCCCGAGGATGCGTGTTCGTGGGCACCGGAATCAAACCCTCAATCCGCTCCCACATTTCATCCGAAACATCGTACCGATTCCTGCGCTGCTGTCCTCTTTCCTTGGTTTCTCCCTCCAGCTGAGTTTTCCCCAACTAGAGGTTATCGGACGCTCTTCACCCGTCCTTTATTGTTATTCGGATTGGCACTAAGGCTGAACCACCCGGTGCGGAATCAGGCGGCCAAAACTGGTGAATACTTCATAAGGGATGGTTTCACCCCACGAGGCGATTTCTGCGGCAAGGATTTCCGCTCCGCTCTGTTGTCCCAGCAGAACAGCCTCATCCCCCTGTCTGGCAGCGGGCGCCCGGCCCAGATCGACACTGGTCAGGTTCATCGAAATCCTTCCCAGGACCTTGCAGTACTGGCCTCCCACCAGGATCTGCCCGCCCCTGGCGAATGAGCGGAAAAATCCATCGGCATACCCCACCGGAATGACACCCACTCGAGTGGGTTGTTCCACATGGTGGGTTCTTCCATAGCCGATGGTTGCGCCTTTGTCCAGTGTGCGAACCTGAACCAGGTGTGTTTTGATCTCCATGACCGGTTCCAGCCCGGCTTTACGTGGATCTCCTCCGCGTGGATCTGCCCCATACAGAGCCAGCCCGGTTCGAACCATGTCAAAACAGCTCCGGGGGTAATACAGGGCTGTGCCACTGTTGCCGATATGAAGGGCTGGTGTGGCATTCAAAATCACCCGCACTGTTTCAACCACCTGCTCGAAACGCCCGATTTCAGCGCTGGTATGGTAAATGCCCCCGGTGCCTTTTACACCTTTTTCAGGTGGAGTTTCTTCAGAAGCTGGAAGATGGCTCATCACACCCACAACACGGAAAAGGGTTGTGTCCCGGAAAAAGGGAAGGTCCTCGATAAATTCCCTGTAAGGATATCCGAGCCTGCCCATCCCACGATCCACTTTGAGATGAACCGGCAGGACCTGGCCTTTTTTCTTCAGAAATTCGCCCCAGGACAGCCGGTCTTCACGATTCACCAGCACCTGCTCGAGGCCGAGTTCCACAACATCCGTGTACTCACCGGGAAGGGAAGGGATCAGCTTGATGATTCTGGCGGTTCGTCCCAGCTCCTGGCGCAACCCCCAGGCTTCATCGAGCGAAACGATACAGAAAGTCCGGCAGCCTTCCTGAAAAAGAATTCTTGCCACTGCCTTGAGGCCATGCCCATAGGCATCCGCTTTGACTACAGCCGCAACTTCGGAATGACTGCCAGCCTTTGATTTGAGGAAATGGTAATTGTGAACCAGCGCACTCTGTTTGAGGTGAATTTGTGTGGGATGAAAAAGCGATTGTGGCATGAGGTGTCTGTTCACAGTCCGCCCGGTTCGCCTGAGGGGCAACTCAAATAAGTTTCCCGCACATGCGCGAGAGCTTCATCCTTTGTCGAGAGGCTCCCTTCGAGCTGCAGATCCTCGATCTCCGAAAGGATCCGGCCGAATTGCACTCCCGGCTTCAGCCCCAGCGCGATCAGATCGTTTCCGGTCAGCAGCCTCGGTGGTTTTAATTCCTCCTCGCCGATTTCTTCGAGCTGCTCACTGCAGTAGTTGAACAGTTCGAGATCCCTGTGAGAGGCAAGGCAATCCAGCCGATGCAGCTCCAGCAGATCCGGGAAAATATCGGACCGCAGCAGGCGCTTCAGGGTGCTCGGACGCATTTTCTTTACCTGGCCGATTCGCATGTGCTGGTTGATCAGGGCGCCCACATGCTCTGTTTCGCGATTGGACAGGCGCAGGCGGTGCGCGATGCGTTCGAATATCTCTGCACCGAGCCGGTCATGGCCATTGAAACGGATACGGTCGCTGAATTCGATTGTGGCGGGTTTCCCGATATCGTGAAATAACGCCGCCAGGGCAAGCTCCGGCGAGGGGTCTTCGAGATGATCGAGCAGCAGCAGGGTGTGTTCAAAGACATCCCCCTCGGGATGAAACTCCGGTGGCTGCGGAACCCCTTCCATCTCTTCCACCTCGGGGAGAAGGAGATGGAGCAGCCCTGAGTCTTTGAGCAGGCGGAAGGCATTTCCCGCCCCGGGCCGGACCAGCATGTTGAGCAGCTCATCCCGGATCCGCTCCGGGCTGATTCTGGAGATGCCTGGAGCCTGCCTGCAGAGCGCCTCCCATGTTCTTTGTTCGATCTGAAAATCCAGTGCAGCGGCAAATCGAATCGCGCGGAGGAGGCGAAGATAGTCCTCCTGGAACCTCTGGCCGGGGTCCCCCACGGCACGTATCAGCCTTTTTTCGATATCCTCCTGCCCTCCCACGAAGTCGAAGATAGTCTCGGTGACTGGATCATAAAAAAGGGCATTGGCAGTGAAGTCCCGTCGGCGGGCATCCAGCATCGGGTCAGTGGTATAAGTCACCTTTTCTGGATGCCGTCCATCCAGATAGATTCCATCCTGCCGGAAAGTCGAGACCTCGTATTCAAATCCTCCAAATGGAACTCGCGCCACACCGAAGGACTGCCCGACAAAATGAGCCTGTGGAAAAAGACCGGCCACCTGTTCGGGTGTGGCCGAGGTGGCGATATCGATGTCTGGATAGAGCCGTTTCAGCAGCAGATCCCGGACCACTCCGCCAGCCCAGCAGGCGCAATGTCCGTCCCTCTGAAGCCGGGAAACCAGTTCTCTGGCCTGTTCAGCCTTCAGCCGGCACTCCGTTTCTTCCGGTTTCCGATTCGTTCGGCGAATCAATTTTCCATCCATCCCTTTTCGAAGGTGCTGCTGCGGTTTTATTTTACCACACGATACTGAATCACCACGGTCGATGCCTTCTCCGGCAGAGACACCAGCACCCCCGAGCCCATCAATTCGGCACCAAAATGGTTTTCCATTCCTTCCTGGTTTGAATTCCACACCTGGTATTTCGAAGCCGGGTCCAATCCCTTCATCTGAAATCTTGCTGATTCATAAGGGCTATTCGCCCTGCGGAAGGCCTGGACGAACCCCTCGAACCGTCCGGGGTGGTGAAACTGCCAGGCGATCCACTGGTCATCCGCGAGGGTGTATTCGGTCAGTGGGTAATAATCTCCAAAATAGCAGGGTGCGATGGATAGCCAGATTCCAAGGATCTTCCGGAACAGGTCATAATCCAGCCCTTTCTCCCGCATATCCCAGCAGGCGATAAAGTGCGGGCAGAGGACACTCCAGATCTGGTAAGCATCTGTCTTTGAAGTTCCTGTTCCATAAAAGGGGAACCACAGCGAGAGCGCATGGGTGTGGCACTGGTTTCCAACCGGCTCCATGATGTAATCACTGCGCAGAAGTGGAACTGCACGCCGCAGGGTTTCCAGATCGTTGCGACGCCCCCCGCTGGCACAGGAGTCGATCAGCATGTCCGGGTGCCGTTTCCGCAGCTCATCCCAGTAAGCAAAATACCCCTGCACATGGAAGTTTTCTGTAATCCCCTGGCGGTCCCCGCTGTCGTTATCACGCCAATAGCCGAGCGGATCCATATTGAAATCCTGCCGGTACAGGTCGATCCCCTGCTCATTAATCAGCTGGTCGACATGGTCAGTCAGCCACTGGCGGGCTTCGGGGTTCCCCAGGTTGAGCAGCTTCTGGTCGCCATCTTTCCCGAGCAGCCATTCAGGATGCTGCTCATACAGCCAGGTGCCGGGAGTGACTCTTTCCGGTTCGAACCAGACCAGGCTTTTCAGCCCTTTTTCATGGATATGGTCGGTAATGGCCCGCAGCCCTCCCGGGAACCGTGCTGTATCAACCTCCCAGGTTCCGGTATTGGGCCAGCCGGTTTTGTTGATATACCAGCCGGCATCCATCCACCAGTAGTCCAGCCGCAGCTTCTCCTCCAGGTATCGATCGATAAAAAAGATCTGGTTATCGCGGTTGGCATGGATCATTTCACCGAACTGGTGGGAGCTGCAGGCAGCCAGCTGGGGCAGCGGGGGCAGTTTCCCTCCCGGGCGGGGAATGTTATGCACAATCATCCACTGGCGCCAGAGATTCTGTGATTCCAGTACATTCCCATTCCAGAACATCAGTACAATCATCGGGGTGCGGATCTCCTCTCCCGGATGAAGGCGCAGGTGGGTGACTTCCTGGCCTGCCTGGAGTGTCAATCCATTTTCTTCATCCCGCAGAAAATTGGATGACCACTGCCCCGCCCAGCTGACCACAAAGATCATCCCCTCATTGCCTGCCGAGATATTGAAATATGGAAAGGCGCTCTGGGTGGGACGGCCATCGGTGTTGGCGATCGTCCTGGTTTTTCGTGAACTCAAAGTTTCCTGGTGAGGTTCATAACTGTCTGCGGTGCATAAGTCTCCGGTGTGATGATGCAGGACATATTCCGCATCGGAGTCCCTTTCGAAACGGCTGTCGATTGCCAGGATATCCGACAGGATGGGAGTGTCTTCCGCGCCATTGTTCCTGAATGACAAGGTCCATTCGATCACCGGAAAATCCCGATACTCGATCCCGAACCAGCGGACAACCAGCCCGCTATCCGGATCGCTGTAGGTGATCGTTCTTTCCCGGCGGTTGTCATCGAGTTCCAGCATGGTCCTTTCAATTTTCCAGGATCGAAGCAGGTCCTGTGACCGCCGCCCATCGAATTTGAATGAAAAGGGCAATGAGTTTGTGATAGGTCCTTTGGTCTGCGGGCTTAATGGCAAATCGCCCAGCCACACAACAGCCCCATCCTCCAGTGTGACCCGCGCATCCGCCCAGTCGAATTGATCACAGGAAATGCCATCCCCCCCATCATTCACAACCAGGGAAAACTCCTGCACTCTTCCCAGATTCACCACCACATCCAATGGCGGCATCCCCTCCCGAAGGATATCTGATTCCCATTCGACTGCCTCGCCGGTCATCAGTCTGGCTGTCACACTCCCTCTTCCTCCGGAGGTCTGCTCATTGCTGTCGATTCCCACTGTAGCCTCGAAACGGGTGGCTGCTTTGGGGAGGACAATATTCAGCCGGCTGTTGGCATGGCAATACAGACCTTTGGAAAATTCACGGTTCCCCAGGCGCATCGGCTTTCCTCCACGCTGGTTGAGCTGGACCGGATCGTGATTTGCAATTACTTCAATACGCGCCTCGCCTGTAACCCCAGGCACTTTTTCTTCGAACTTGGCAGCCACCCACCTCTCCAGTTCCAGCATCGATTCAGGCTTGACACTCACCGAATGACCCGCATTCAAAGACAGGATCAGAGTTGTAATTCCCAGCAGGGCTCGTACTGCGAAACGCATGATATTCCTCCCAGGCAGGATTTTCTCATGCTGAAAGATTATCCGAACCCTTTGGAGAAAGGGAGTCATGCACTGGTGCTTTGATATAAGGCTCTCGTCCCATAGAGCGTCATTTCGGTAGGGGCACGGCATGACGTGCCCTTTCGGAAAATGGGTGAGGGAAAAGCGGTTCCAGACGTCTGACCAGCCCGGGACAGGTGCCCCTCTGCCAAAAGCATATCCAGGCCTTCCGACGTTACCAGGAATTGACAGATCAACTCCTGGAGATCGGGAAACGGATCAGTGATCTGGCTTTATCGGGAGAAGGACAAAAACCTCGCTGTCCAGGCCGAAGCCGAGAAGGGCGCGGAGGTAGTGCCATCCAAAGGCTTTGAGAGCCTGTCACAGGCCCGGCTGGTGTTATTTGAGTACATTGAATGTTTTTACCACCGGAGCCGTCTGCACAGCTCGTTGGGATATCAATCTCCGGTTGAAAATGAACAATGTTAATATCGTCACTTTACCCTCGCCAGCGTGTCTGCTAAATCGGGGTAAGTGCAGTTTCTTTTTGTGCCTGAAATTGAACGAATCAGTCTCCAAAATCAGTTATCCAAAGCTTGATGAGTATCAGGAGATCATGTTGATCCACAGTGGCATCACCCACCGGATTGCAGCCGACTGCTGCCTCTCCGGAAGGCCGGTGGAAAAAGCGGCTGAAAATGAGGATATCGTCCGCATTCAGGACGCCATCTGCGGTCGTATCACCCGGACGAGGCGTTGTGGTTGGAGTGGGTGTGGGGATCTCGATGGGCGTCATGGTTGGCGTGGCGGTCTCCTCCGGTGGAAGAAGGACATAGACGCCTCCGTACCACCACCCTGGGATGCACCGGCCCTCCACTTTGCTGACACGGGGAGGGGCGGGCATGGAGCCATCATCGAACACGGTCTCGCCCAGAGGCCCTTGGAAAAGATCCCCGATGGGTGGATAAGCGTCCACCCGAGGGCAGAACAGCCTGATGGCGGTGGAATTCCTGATCCAATCCTGGCCTGTCCAGCGTATCTCCAGAAACATATCGAAGTAGCTTTCGCAGGGGTAAAACCGTAACGGGTTGGTTTGCTGGTATCTACCTCGGCTGGGGCGAGAGGGGCTTTCCCTCACCTGGAGCCGTCCGAGAACAGGATGCTCGCCTGTAACTTGCCCGGAAATGAGTTCAGCCTCAAATGCCTGATTTCCCAGTCCGGCATCGTATGGACTCCCACGCTGGAAGGTAAATGGACCATTGAGGATGATATGTTCCGTGGCGCCATTCACGTTCATGTCGAAATTCAGTGCCATTTGGAAGGATTCCCTTCCTGGCAGTGAGGGGGGATTGCCGCCAAAACCATGTCCACTTATGGAGCCGTAGAATTCTGGTGTGTAACCGATCTGAGTGATAAGGAAATCCTGCACTTGGCTGTTAATGGGGGTGAAGCCCGGGGGAACGTCCTCCCTGACTGAATAATCCGCGAAGGGGAGGCTGCCGAATCTGGCGATTCCTTCGGAGTTGGTTGTGGCGCTCGCGATTGGCGAACCTGCACCTCCCGGTCCTTCGTACAGCGAGAATGGGATTCCCTTGAGTGGGTGCCCAGCTGGGGTGCGGCATTCCACATAGCAGCCATAGGAGGGAATCTGCCAGGAAATGGAGCTGAGGCACACAAAAGTCAGCGAATCAATCTGGAAAGCGGGCGGTCCATCGGGATCGGAGACGCGGAAAAGCGCAACAGGACAATTGCTGGCGTAATGCAGAACATTCTGGAAGGGGAATACTTCGACATCCTCCGGAGTGGTCTGCATGAAAACGGGAGTCTTATTGAAAACCTGAACACCATCGATAGTCAATTCAAATAATCCGCTGAAGAAACTTTGGGCCGGGAGGTTTCCGGTGTCGGATACCATTTTTCCATAGGAAAAAGCCTTGGATGATTGGTCAAGAGAAACGTTGCCGTTACTGACATGAATGGCCTGGATCTGCTGCGATATCGAGCCTTCATGAAAGAACCACCCTCCCACTATTCGCGTTGGACCTGTCAAATTTGCTGTACCGGGAGACCCGGCAGGATTGAGTCGTGAGAAGCTGAGGTTCCAACGGGTTTGATAGGAGTTAATCGAGGGGTAGAGCGTCACTTCAAGCGCATTCAGCATTCCCACCTGCTTGCTCGCCTCATCCACCAGAGGCAGGGAAGTCATGCATGACAGGATCCTGGTGAAAGCCTGTTCGGGAGGGGCCGTAGAATCACTTGGTGACAAAGTTGAGAAAGGGATGCTTTGGAGAAATGTGGGGATGCAGAGCGGAATTGGGAGCGAGGTTTGGATTGTGAGACTCTCCTGTTTGTTCCCACGCGGTGGAATAAGGGTGTTCAAAACCCACCTCACGGTGTCGAAATAGAAATCATAGCAGACTTCCCAGCAGGCGCGGGGAACGGGGGTGGGAGGAGGGAGTGGAGTAAACGGGGGAGGCCAAGTGATAAAAACGGGCACGGCGGTGGCAGAGGTGACAAAGTCCGAGACGGAAAAGACGATAGGCGGGTAAAGAGTCGGATCGATGGTGGCGTCGAAAACTTCAAAGTCGGAGAGGGTGAAGCCTCCCGGGAAAACAGAGAACCCATCAATCGGAATGATGAGTTCACTGGTGACTGATTTGATGGCCTCTGCGGTTGCGCGGTGAATCACAGCCTGGCCGCCCATACGGAACAACAAGTGCTGGTGGGAATCACCCTCGATGTCCATGTCGAACAGCACTTCTGTTTGGTAGGTGTCGTACCCCGATCCAATGGGTTGGGCAGGCACTGGAATCGAGATCGTCCCAATCAAGGGTGCGGAATATAGGACCAGCTGAATAAAAAAGACTCTCGGGCGGAAGAGCCTCATGGGAATTCCTCTTACCAACAATATGATTCCGTTTGATTTCCATGTCAAAGCGAATTTCAACCCAGGGCCTGCGTCTCAAACACTCAGGCATGGGGTTGTCTCTGCGCGGTGCCAACGCCATCCTCTACCTGGGTTGTGCAACTCCCTCCAGAAGACTCGATAATTTCTGGGAAGACCACGCCGTCTGATCCTCCCCCACTTTCATGAGGCCGACCCAGTCATGCAACAGACCGGATTTCACCCCATGCCACCTCCACAGGCGATGGCAAGTGGGGTAAAAATGCCTGTATGCCAGTCGAAAGAATCCTTTCGCCCCAATCCGGAGGCTCTGAAGAAGAAGCGGCCAATGCCACACTGCGCCCCCAGAGGCTCCAGGAATATATCGGGCAACTCCAACTCAAGGAAAACCTGGGGATTGCCATCGAGGCGGCACGCCGCAGGGGGGAGCCTCTCGATCATATCCTCTTTCATGGCCCCCCCGGGCTTGGAAAAACCACATTGGCATACATCATCGCCAATGAAATGAACGGTGAGGTGGTGACCACCAGCGGCCCATCCCTGCAGCAGCCGACCGACCTGCTGGGAATCCTGACCAATCTGTCTGAGGGGCAGATCCTTTTTATCGATGAAATCCACCGCCTGACAACAGTCGTCGAAGAATATCTTTACCCGGCCATGGAGGACTTTCAGATCGATTTTGTGGTTGATAAAGGGGCATTCGCCAAGACCATCAAAATTCCCCTGAAACATTTTACCCTGGTGGGAGCGACGACCCGTGCCGGGCTGCTTTCGGCTCCGCTTCGTGACCGTTTCGGCCTCTTCTATCACCTGGATTTCTATGAACCGGAAGACCTTGCCAAAATCGTGGCGCGTTCGGCTGGAATTCTGAATGTCACGATTGACCAGCCCGGTTCCAATCAGATCGCACGCCGTTCCCGGGGCACTCCACGCATCGCCAACCGGCTACTGCGCCGTGTGCGCGACTATGGTGAGGTTCGCGCGGATGGGAAGGTGACTGAGAAGGTTGCCGATGAAGCCCTGAAAATGGAGGGTGTGGATAAAATCGGCCTTGATGACCTCGACCGCAAATATCTTCGCACCATCATCGATTTTTATGGTGGCGGGCCGGTCGGGATCGAAGCCATCGCCGCCACTCTCAATGAGGAAAGCGGAACCCTCGAGGACCTGGTCGAGCCGTATCTTTTAAAGGTCGGATTCCTCCAGCGCACCAGCCGGGGGCGCTGCATCGGCCCTATGGCCTGGACTCATCTCGGCATCAAACCCCCGGGTGACCGGGAGGAAGGTTCGACCCTGTTTGATTGATGCTCCCTTTCCATGACCTTCCCCACCCCACCCCCTACGGTTCACTCGTTCAGTAATCCGCACTGGCGCGGACAAATCCATGCGACCTATGCCGGCCACCTCGACCTGATCCTGCAGATCATCGATCGAGCCGATTCCACATCCATTCTGAAAACAGGCAGCGGCCGCAAGGTCTGGGTGGCTGAGTCCCCCTGGGGGTCACTGTGCATTAAAGAAATCGCCTCGACTGGATTACGCGGGCTTTTCCGAAGGGTGTTTCAGGGCGACCCGGGTGCCAGGGAGTGGAGCAATCAGGTAAGCCTTGCCTCAGCCGGAGCGCCGGTTCCTGCCCCGATTCTATGGGCAGCGAGCCGCACAACCGCTGGCCGCCGCGGGGTGATTGTGTCCTTCTTCCTTGAAGGTGCGGTCCCTGTGTCGGATTATGTCGATGGCAGGGTCCCCCTTCGGGAAGGTGAAAAACGGGAGCTGCTCGAGGCTGCCGGCAGGGCCTTGGGGCAGCTGCATCAGGCTGGATGCATTCACCAGGATCCTCATGGCGGCAACATGCTGGTTCTGCGTTCCCTTTCTCCAGTGCAGATCTTCTTCACGGACCTGAAAGATATCCAGCTGAAAAAGTCACTGACCTGGCGGGAGCGTATTCTCAATATCAGCGAATTCCTCGGGGGCTTGGCTCCCAGGCTTTCTCTCACTGTCAAGCAGAGGGGTCTGAAAGCCTATCTCGATGTTGTCAGGGACTGGCAGCCCGCTTTTCGGAACGAATCCGAGGCACGGCGTTCCATGGCGCGGGCCATCGAATACTATGCAGCCAGAGATTTCCGTGCACGCTGGCGTTCGCGCCTGGCCAAATGCCAGGAGCATGGCAAACGTTTTCACCGGCTCCGGACAGGGGCATACCAGGGCTGGATTCGCGCCACATGGGATTCTCCATCTTTCCGTGCATTGCTCGCAGATCCCAATGGGCTTTTTCAATCGGAAAAGGCTATTGTCGTGAAAGATACCCCGACTACCTCTGTGGCGTGCTACCAGAATCCGGAACTGCCGGGACCCATCTTCATGAAACGATATAATCGAAAAAGTGCATGGGAACGGTTCAAGAACCTTTTCCGGCGTTCACGGGCAGTGCGTGTCTGGCGGTCGGCTTTCGCGCTGGAAACACTTGGAATTCCGACTCCGGAGGCTGTCTGTGTGCTTGAAAAGAGGTATGGGCCTCTCCTGCTGGAATCGTTTGTTTTCACCCGCTGGGTGCCGGGTGGGATTGGTCTGGATGATTTTTACAATGAACAGTATGGCCACAGCCTCCTTTCAGCCTGCAAGCGCCAGGACAAAAAAATTCTTGAGAATGCTGTCGCCAGAATCTTCCGCGATCTCCATTCGAATCGGATTTCGCATGGGGATCTGAAAGGCCGCAACATCCTCCTCGATCCGTCAAAATCCGCCCCCTTTGCCCCCTGCTTCGTGGACCTCGATGCCATGTGCCTGCATCCGATTCGATTTCGGCGCTCGCGGATCAATGACCTGTCACGATTGCTTTTCTCCCTTTTTCCGACAGCGGGAGTCAAAGACCAGATCCGTTTCTTCAAAGTCTATGCCTTTCGAGAACCCTGCCTCTGGAAGCAGCGTAAAAAATGGTGGCAGGCAATCCGGAAAAGAACCTCACGCAAATTGCGTGAAAAAGGGTATTCTTTCCCACCCTTGACGCACTCCCGGTAGGCTTTCAAACTGAATGCCATGCGGAGAAGATTCGGCTCTCAAAATGGATTGCGTGTCCTTGATGAGGGGCGCCAGGTGGTTCATGGCCTCCTGCCTGAATATGTCTTCGGCCCTGTTGATTCCCGCCGTTACGGGAAATCCCTGGGTGTCAATCCATTCCCCCTGGGTGAGAAAATCTGTTCGTTCAACTGCCCTTACTGCGAATGTGGCTGGACCAACAAGCACTGGGTGGGAAAACATAATGAAATCCTCTGGCCCAGCCTGGTGACCCTTCTTGATGAAATTGAATCCCGCCTGAAAAAGGCACGTGAACAGGGAGAACAGATCGATGCCATCACCTTTGCCGGAAATGGCGAGCCAACCCTTTATCCCGAATTTGGCGAACTGATCGAGGGAACCCTGGCTCTTCGGAAAAAATGGGTTCCCGCAGCACGAGTCATCGTCCTTACCAATGCATCGGAGCTCCATCGCACCGACATACGCGAAGCCCTGTTGAAAGTGGACGAAACCTGCATGAAGCTGGATGCTGTTTCCCCTGAAGTTGTCCGCGCCATCAACAAACCCCATTCCAGTCTCTCCATGGATAGCCTGATCAGCCTGATGCAGGCTTTTCCCTCACCGGTCATACAGACCATGTTCGTTCATGGGCCATCGGATAATACCGGAGAAAAAGAGATTGCTCTGTGGATCGCCGCCCTGATAAGGATCCATCCGGTGCGTGTGGACCTCTACAGCATCGATCGGGCGGCTCCCGACCCGCGTGTGTCCCGTGTTCCGGCAGAAACACTCCAGGCGATTGCCGATCGAGTCCGCCGTGAGGTGGGAGTCCCGGTTTTTGTTTATTGATTCTTCCTATGGACAAAAAAAAGCCGGTCAAGGGGGTGGGATGACCGGCAGAGTCCTAAGAGGAGGCTTTCTTAGGTGGGTTTGTGGGCTTCGGATTCGTGGGATTGAATCCGAAGCGCTGCGTCTGTCTACTCATAAAAACGAACTGCCTGGTGAAGAGTAACGCCTGCCGCAGCGTCTATACCTGTCTGATGGCGGATGTTATCCGGAAAAGCCGCTCGGAGTTGCTCCCGGGATCGAAAGGAATGCGATGAAGCCACCCCAGTTCTCGAAGACTTTCCATCTGATTCTTTCCCTGTTTTTCCTTCTCGCTGGCTTGCATGGAGGGAAGGCCTGTGCCGCTGAGACGGTCTCTTCCGGGGGAGCCCCCCTTCAGCGATCCGGGGAATATTTGGAATATGATGTCTACTGGACCAAGCTGCTGGTCGGGAAAATCAGTGTTTTCATGCATGGCTCGACCCAACGTTCGGACCAGCCCTGCATCAAGCTGGAAGCCTATGCACGTACGACCGGGGCTGTAGAAACACTCTATTCAGCGAAATACCGTTATATGGGCTACCTTCGCCCGGACCATCGCCCCTGGCTGTATGAAGAATGGGAAAAAGATGGCAAGTGGCGCCTTCAGGAGTGGCTGGAATTTCCCGATGGCACAGAAATGGTACGGCGATTCAAGAAAAACCGGCTGCGCAATGAAATCAAGGTCCCTGCTGGGACTTTTGACCCGGTCAGTGCAGCCTATGCCCTGCTTTCGACTCCCCTCTCTCCGGGGAATCGCCTCGAAGTCTCAGTCACCCAGGGAAAAGACCTGTATCACGCAACAGCCGATATCCAATCCGGGCCTGTTCTGGACAGCCTGCTGGGGCCTGTACCGACTGTTGAAGTGACTCCGAAGCTGTTTTTTGAAGGAAAGCCGCTCGGGAAAAGGGTGTATAAGGCCTGGATCACCCAGGATTCCCGTTGTATTCCGGTTCAGTTCTGGATCGATATTGAATATGGTTCTTTTACCGCCACCCTGGCTAAATACCGCCCACCTTCTCAAAATCCCCTGGCAGAACCGATTTTGTCACGCACTGAATAACAGTATGTAGTTATAGTTTTCCTCCCCAATGAGGGGTCGATGGGTGCGAGTATCCCGTGGATTGGAATGAGGATGGAGCATCGCCCCTCCCCACCTCTCACCGCTCCGGCCCCGGCAGGCCTCTGCACAACCGCAGGTTCGCCAGCACCTGCAGATAATTCATGTTGTGAGGCAGCCAGACCTCATTCGGCTCGAAATCCGGGATGTCCGCCCCGCTCATGTCAAGATACGGACGGTCATCACCGACCCCCTTCCATGTCACTCCATTCACCACACTCCCGGGAACCGCCCCGCGCGGCACACCCCCGAAGGTATAACGATGGTGGTAACTGGGGAGATTCCGGCTCCCTGCTCCCTCCATCAGGCACACTTCATACGGGTTGCCGCCGAGTGTCCAGTTGAACTGGTCATAGATGAACTTCAGATACCTCGGATCGGGCGCATAGGCATAGGCCTGCGCAACCTTGTTGGCCATTGAAAGCAGATGGCTGCTGGTCCCCACATGCCATCCACCGGAGTCCGCTGGAGTGTTGAAGAAATTCGGTTGACCGGGGCTTCCGTAAGTGCATATCCCGAAAGGGTTGCTGGCATGTGACAGAATCTCATCCGCCTCCTGGATCAGCCTCTTGCGCAAAGCCTCGGTATGGTCTTCGAAAAAGGTCCGATCGTAATTGCGGGTGATTTCTGTATCGGCCGGGCCGAGTGCTTCAAAGATTTCCCTTGCCAGGTCCTCATACTCCTGCTTGTCTGTCACTGCAAACAGGTCGATCGCAGCGGAGAGCTGCAATGCCCCCTTCTGCCCTTTTTCAAGTGACCAGCCCAGCGCCTTTTCGGCAGTAACGACGAAGTCATGCCGGTGTGTCAGGCGTGCGGCTTTGGCGAGTGCGGCCGCATGTTCGGAGGGGTCATTTCCCGTGTCACTCCCCTGGGTGCGCCGCTCATCACCGGTGCCGGGAATATTGTCTGTCTCGATTTCCGGGGCACTCCAGAAACCATATCCGCTCGTAATCGCAGCATGAACCGATCCATCCGCAGCCACCATGCGCTGGCAATGCTCGGCCCCCCATACAATCTCATCCAGGAAATCGGAGATCCCATTTTCATCTTCATCCTGCTGCTCGAAGAGAGATGCTGCCAGGCTGTAGGCAGTTGCCAGCCCAAGAACATAAGGGGCGTTGTAGTATTTGTTGTAGTCACCCGCATCATGCCAGCCTCCGGTCAGATCAAATTGCCTCAGTCCGTCGCTGCTGGCGGCATCATCGAGATGGCAGGCCGCATGGAAGCCGGGGATCTCCATTCCGCAACGCTGGTAGTAAAAAAACCTGTATGCCGGGCGGGAGGTCACAGCCCACAGCTGGTTGTCACCGATCTGAAATGGCCAGGAGATTTCAGAAACACCCCCAACATTCGCACGAATGCGGTATGTCCCGGGGGCGTCATGCGTTGTAAAATCTCCACTCCAGTAA
>WBZO01003006.1_pt1 | contig 20580 bp, 16 predicted proteins | sample 5204261 | NCBI WGS metagenome assembly WBZO01 (sample SAMN12412400, study PRJNA552823) | activated sludge metagenome | isolation source: activated sludge from anammox sidestream of wastewater treatment plant... | place: USA: North Carolina | collected 2017-09 | reverse complement strand
CGCCTCGGGCGACTACGTGTGGAACTCGGGCATGTTCTGCTTTCGTGCCGACGTCCTGCTCGACGTGGCGGCGCAGGTCTGCCCGGACGTTCTGGCCGCGGCGCAGGCCTGCCATGCGCAGGCGATCAATCATGCCAGCCCGGTCGAATATCAGCGCGAAGCCTTTCTCGCCCAGCCCGACATCTCCATCGACTACGCCATCATGGAACGTGCGCCGAAAGTCGCCGTGGTGCCGGCCACGTTCGACTGGAGCGATATCGGCTCATGGAAAGCGATGAGCGATCTGGACAAGCCGGACGACGAGGGCAATCGCGTGCGCGGCCAGGCCGTGGTGGTGGAAAGCGCCAATTGCTACATCCAGTCCGAAGCGCGCATGGTGGCCGCGGTCGGTGTGCGCGATCTGGTCATCGTCGACACCGGCGACGCCGTGCTGGTTTCGCATCGTGAGCGCGCGCAGCAGGTCAAGCTGGTGGTCGAGCGGCTGCGTGCGGACAATCATGCCGCGGCCAGCGTGCACCAGACGGTGCATCGGCCATGGGGCAGCTACACCGTGCTCGAAGATGCCGATGACTGCAAGGTCAAGCGCCTGACCGTCAAGCCGGGGCATGTGCTTTCCCTGCAGCTGCATCATCGACGCAGCGAACACTGGACCGTCGTCGATGGCACCGCCAAGGTGCGGGTGGGCGAGCGGGAATTCCTGCTTGAGCGCAATCAGTCCACCTACATTCCGATGAACACCGTGCACCGCCTGGAAAACCCCACCGACGTCGATATTCATCTGATCGAGGTGCAATGCGGCGATTATTTCGGAGAGGACGACATCGTGCGCCTGGAGGATCGCTACGGGCGCGTGCAACCTACCTGAGTCATTGGGGAAATGACTCGAATCGCAGCGCGCCGTGACACGACGCGCCGCGATCATGGATTCAGCAGAGGAGAATGGGGAATGAAGTGGATTCAGTGGGCGGTATGGGCGCTCGTTCCGGTGTTGTCTGTGGCGCAGGCAGAAACCGCGGGCAATGCACCAGCCGCTGCGGCCGGGAACGCGGCGGCGGCGAAGACGGCGCAGGGGCCGCTGCCGATCGAGGATTTCGTCAAGCACTCCGACTATTCCGAAGTGACGATTTCGCCTGGCGGAAAATACCTGGCGGTCACGATTCCGTTCGAAGAAACCAAGGTGCTGTACGTCATTGACCGCAGCAGCGGTCAGCGGACGGCGACGATCCGCGCGGCCGGCAACAATACCGTCGATCAGTTCATGTGGGTCAACGACACGCGCATCGTGGCTACGGTGGCCGAGCAATTGGGCGGTGTGGACAAGCCCAGGCCCAATGGCGAGCTGTATGCCATCAATGCCGACGGCAGTGGATCGATGCAGCTGTTCGGTTATCGCGCCAACAGTGGGGCGACCGGATCGCGCGTCGGTCACGGTGGCGAGCGGCGCGCCGCCAGTGCATCGATTCTCGACGTGATCCCGGGAAATGACCGGCAGATCCTGATCGAGACGATCGACTGGGGCAACAGCGAAAAGGCTCCTCCCAGCGCTGAATTGCTGGACGTCTACACCGGCAAGACGCGACGTGTCGCGGTGGGGCCGCGGATGGGCGCTACTTTCGTGGCCGACCACAAGGGACAGGTGCGCATTGCGTATGCGCCTGACGACGATCTCAACTACGTCGTCTACCTGCGTTCTGGTGAAGGCGGCGACTGGCAGATCTTCAATGATTCCAAAGCCAGTGGCGTGGTGATGACGCCGCTCATGTTCGCGCGCGACAACCAGCATTTCTACGCCACGATCACCCGCGCGGGAAAACCCGATGCGCTGTATCGCGTGGATCTGGCCAGCGGCAAGAAGGAACTACTGTACGAAGGCGGCGCCGATCCCGGCCCGTTGCTGCGCACGCCGGATGGCCTGGATGCCTACGGCGTGGTCACTCTGGATGGCAAGGTCGGCATCCGCGTGTTCGACAGCACGGCCGCGCAGGGGCGTCTGGCGCTTTCCCTGCAACAGGCATTTCCCGGACAGGTGGCGATTTTCGGCACGTTCGCCAAGGACGGAAAGTTCGGCATCGTGCATGCATTCAGCGACCGCAACCCGGGTGATTTCTACCTGTTCGATACCGAAAAGAAGAACGCCGAGTTCATCGCCAGCGCACGCAAGTGGGTCGACCCCGAGCAGATGGCGGCGATGCAGCCGATCCAGTTCAAGGCGCGCGATGGCGTCACCATCCATGGCTACCTGACCCTGCCGCGCGGCAGCGATGGCAAGCATCTGCCGCTCATCGTCAATCCGCATGGCGGGCCGCATGGCGTGCGCGATGATTGGGGCTACAACCCCGAAGTGCAGCTGCTGGCCAGTCGCGGCTATGCGGTGCTGCAGGTCAATTTCCGCGGCTCTGGCGGTTATGGCGTCGATTTTCTGCGCTCCGGTTACCGGCAGTGGGGCCTGAGCATGCAGGACGACCTCACCGACGCGACGAACTGGGCGGTGCAGCAGGGGTACGCCGATCCCAAGCGGTTGTGCATCTATGGCGCAAGCTATGGCGGCTATGCGGCGCTCATGGGCGTTGAGCGCGAGCCGGATCTGTATCGCTGCGCGGTGGGATATGTCGGGGTCTACGACCTGGGCTTGATGTATGCCAAGGGCGACACGCATCGCAGCCTGTACGGCAGGAAATTCCTCGACATGGCCATTGGCACCGACACGGCCGACCAGCGCCGTCGTTCGCCGGCATGGAATGTCGACAAGATCAAGGCGGCCTTGATGCTGGTGGCGGGCGGGCGTGACGAACGCGTACCGGTCGCCCAGGCCAATGCGCTGCGCGATGCGCTCGACAAGCGCAACTATCCCTACGAGTGGCTGCTCAAGGACAGCGAAGGTCACGGGTTCTACCGTACCGACAACAAGCTGGAGCTGTACACCAGGATGCTTGCATTCTTCGATGCGCACATCGGCGCAAAGAGCCAGCATTGAGATGAGGCCCCGGCGACGTTGTGCGCCGGGGCGCTTTTGTGAGGCGCACGGGCCATCCGCGCGCGGCGCGTGACCGCGACCGGGGCGACGCCGTACCATCGGCATTTCCACCCGTTCGAGGTTCGCCATGAAATCGATTCTTGCCGCGGCGCTGGGCGTCGCGCTGTCCGCAGGTGCGCAGGCTGCGTCGCATCCGTTCAACGTCCACGATCTGGTCATGATGAAGCGTGTCAGCGATCCGCAGCTGGCACCCGATGGCAAGACGGTGGCTTTCGGGCTGCGCCAGACCGACTACCAGGCCAACAAGGGCAGGAACGGTCTTTGGGTCGTGGCCACCAATGGCGGTGAGCCGCGGCGACTGACCGATGAGGCGCTCAATGCGTCAAGCGCGCGCTGGTCGGCCGATGGCGCCTATCTGTATTTCCTTGCCCCCAAGGACGGCACCAGCCAGCTGTGGCGGGTTGCTGCCAAGGGCGGGGCAGCGCAGCAGGCCAGTGCGCTGCCACTGGACGTGGGCAGTTTCAAACTGTCGCCGGATGGCCGGCAGGTGCTGCTTTCGCTCGATGTCTTTGCCGACTGTGCGAGCGAGGCCGATGTTGCGGCATGTACCGTCAAGCATCTGGATGCGCGCAAGGCCGACAAGGCCAGCGGCACCGTCTATGACAAGATCTTCGTGCGGCACTGGGATACCTGGGCCGATGGTCGTCGCTCGCAACTGTTCATCGCCGACATTGGCAGCGACGGCAGGATCGGCGCGCTGCGTCTGCTCACGCGCGGCATCGACGGCGATGTGCCATCCAAGCCGTTTGGCGACGACAGCGAGTATGCGTTCTCTCCCGATGGCAAGACGGTGTACTTCGATGCCCGCATCGCCGGCAACAGCGAGCCGTGGTCGACCAATTTCGACATTTATGCCGTGCCTGCCGATGCCTCCGCACCGGCGAAGAACCTGACTGCGGGCAACCCGGCCTGGGACGGTTATCCGCTGCCATCGCGCAACGGCAAGACCTTGTACTGGCTGGCGATGAAGCGGGCCGGCTTCGAGGCGGATCGTTTTGGAATCATGGCCATGGACCTGGCCAGTGGCCAGCAGCGCGAGATTGATCCGCAGTGGGATCGCTCGGCATCGGGATTGCAGGAGTCGTTCGATGGCAGGACGCTGTACACGGCCAGCGATGATTGGGGCGAGCACGCCCTGTTCTCGATCGACGTGGCCAGCGGCAAGGCCAGCAAGCTCAGCTCAGGCGGCAATGTGGCCGGCTTTGCGCTTGGCAGAAAGCAGATGGTTCTTGCGCGACAGGACCTGCGTCACCCCACCGATCTTTTCAGCGCGGATCTGCGTGGCAGGAACCTCAAGCAGCTCACGCAAGTCAACGCGGCGGCATTGCAGGACATCCGCTTCGGCGAACCGCAGTTCTTCACGTTCAAGGGACATGGCGGCGACACCGTGCAGGGTTACGTGGTCAAGCCAGTCGATTACCAGGAAGGCAGGAAATATCCGGTGGCGTTCATCGTGCACGGCGGCCCGCAGGGTGCGATGACCAACGACTTCCACTATCGCTGGAATCCACAGACCTACGCCGGGCAGGGCTTTGCCGTGGTCACGATCAACTTCCATGGCTCGACCGGCTATGGCCAGAAGTTCACCGATGCCATTTCCGGCGACTGGGGCGGGGCACCGCTCGAAGACCTCAAGCTGGGCTGGGCCGCGGCGCAGCAGCAGTTCGCGTTTCTCGACGGACAGCGCGCCTGTGCGCTGGGTGCCAGTTATGGCGGCTACATGATGTACTGGATGGCCGGTGTGTGGAATCAGCCTTGGAAGTGCATCGTTGCGCACGATGGCGTGTTCGACTCGCGCATGATGAGCTATTCCACCGAGGAACTCTGGTTTGACGAGTGGGAGCATCAGGGCAAGACCCAGTACGAAGCTCCCGAGCTGTACGAGAAGTTCAATCCGATCAATCACGTCAAGGACTGGCGTGTGCCGATGCTCGTGATCCATGGCCAGCAGGATTTCCGTATCCCGGTCGAGCAGGGCCTGGCGGCTTTCACCGCCCTGCAGCGCCGCGGCATTCCGAGCCAGTTCCTGTACTTCCCCGACGAAAACCACTGGGTGCTCAAGCCGCACAACAGCGTGCAATGGCACGATACGGTCAATGCCTGGCTCAAGCGCTGGACATCCGGAAGCACGCAGTGAGCAAACGGAGCATCCTGGGATGGGTCTGCGGCGCGCTGATCTTCGGCGCGCCGGCTGGCGCGGCCGACAGTGCGCCCGAGGTCATGGCCTTGCACCATACGCCTGCAGCACTGCGCGCAACCTATCGCAAGGGTGTGGAGCGGCAGCTGCCGCGGCTGCTGCTGTTCGACGGCCATGGGCAGTTGCTGCTGGTTGAGGCAGGTTTTCGGGAGGGCGCGGGGCGACGCCTGGTGCAGGCGTTGGCCAGGGGCAAGCCGTTGAGCTTGCCGCTCACGCTGGAGGCCGTGCTCGCCGAAGCGCATGACGCCCGCGAGCAACCAGTCAGCAGGACAAGCTTGCCCAAGGCCGATGGCTACATCGTCGATTACTGGGCGTCGTGGTGCACTCCCTGTCATTTGCTGGAGCGCGACATCGAGCGTCAATCGGCCCGCTGGGGCAGGCACGTGGTGTGGATCAAGATCGAGTCCGACCCGGAAGCCCTGCCGGAAAACAGCCACTAGGCGTCGCCGCACGGCACCTGGCATTCATCAACGAGGGAAGGGAAAGTCATGTTCGACAAGAGGTTGTTCATCACCACCGCAGTGGCGCTCGCGCTTGCGGCGCCATTGGCCGAGGCTGCCAATTTTCCGGTGAGCGGCAGCGTCACGATCAATGGCAGCTCCGGCAACCTGCCGGATGGCGGTCTGTTTGGCGATGCGACTTACGATCCGGCCAGTGGTGAGCTGTCGGAAGGCAAGTTCACGTTTCCGCCAGCCGAGGTCACGCTGCCGATGAGTGGTGGCGGGAGCATAACCGTGAGCTACCTGTTGACCCAGCTCAACACGTCGACCGCGCAGGTGGCGGCGGATGGCACGGCCGCGATGACGATGCTGCAGTTGAAGCTTTCGATCCTGGCCACCTCGCTGCCGTTTTCGGTGGCGCCGTGCAATTTCCAGCCGATCGAGGTCGCCCTGGATGGCGTTGGCGATTCCAATGGCCTTGCCTTGGAGGATCGCTCCTTCGATGTACCTCCCACCCTCGACAGCTGCGGCGGCTTTGCCGCGCAGATCAATGGTGCGCTCGTCGGTAGCAGCAACAGCATCACGCTGACCCTGGCGGGAGATTTCACGCCGCCGGGGAATGCCGACAAGATTTTCGTTGATGGTTTCGATGGGTGACCGGCCGCAGGCGGCATGACTGCCGCCTGCGTTCCATGCGTTCAGGGCGGCAGCTGGAAGCCATCGGTGAAGATCGCATCCGGGTGCGGGTTGACGCTGAATGCCTGATCGACGCGGGTGATGTTGCCTTGCTGGTCGCGCACGCTGGCGCGGATGTGGCGATGGCTGAGCACGCTCAGCGGAGCGTCCAGCGTGATCTCCCAGATGCCGTCCCCGACTTCGCTGGCCAGATCGGCCAGCTCGGCGCCGGCGGCCCGCCCGCGAATGGCAAGGTCGGCCGTGATCGACAGGGAGCCGGCGGCAATGCCCGAATTGGCATCGCCGATGCCCACGCGCAGCACCTGGAGCGGGCTGGTGTTCATGCCGGGGCGCGGTGAACTGATCGTCAGCGTGGGCTTGAGATCGTCGAGCAACCAGCCATAGGCCGGATTGCCGGTGTCGATCGGCGCCCCAAGATCGATCCAGCGCACGAACTTGAGCTTCTCCTCGGCGGTGAGCGGCAGTGCCGGCGGTGGCGGCATGATGCTGCCGGTGTAGTCGATGTCGGCGGCATTCGGATCGGCACCGACAGGCAGGGTCGAGGCATCGCCCGGCACGGATTCGGTGGGGTGGTCGGCATTGCTCCAGCCATCCAGCCGCTGGCCGAAGAGCTTCCAAATCAGCAGGCTGCGACGGCTCTGGAACGGACGCAGATAGCGGCTGGCATTGGTTTGCCGCCAGTTGCCGTTGGCCAGCACCGAGGGATGGCCGTACAGCCCGTCGCTGTCGGCGGCAAGACGATAGTAGTCACCCGGCACGCTGCCACCGTTGTTCGGCAGCGAAATCGGCGTGGTATCGGCCAGGTCCAGCTGGCCGGATGGTTGGCTGCCATGATGGCAGCCGGTGCATTTGTCCTGCAGGATCGGCCGGATGTCGCGCAGGAATTCGACATCGACATGCGTTGCGTCTTCCACGCGCACGGCAGGCTGGCCATTGACCTGCGTCAGCAGCGGTGTGGTGTGAACCAGATCGACGAAATCGAAGCCCGGCTGCCCGGCGGCGGTGGAGGCAAACGGCAGTGGCTGCTGGCTGTGCGCATGACAGCCACCGCAGTCGGTGCGCACTTCGCCCGGGCGAACCTGATGCCAGGTCTGCGACATGTTGAGCACCATGCCGTTGCGATCGAGCGTCTGGAACGTGAAGGGCGTGTCGGCAACGATGCGGGCCAGGAAGCTGGTGTCGGGATTGCCCTCCGGATCAAGCAGCGGCTGGCCACCCGAGGTGGTCTTGCGCAATGGAATTTCGCCAAGCACGCGCAATCGTTCGCTGGCGTGGCTGAAGAACTGCATGCCGGCATTGGGGCCGTAACTGCGATGGGTATTGGGTTCCATGGCGAGGATGCGCACGGCCCAGATGTCGGCGTTGCTGTATTTCCCGGCGTCGGCGCCCTGGGCTTCCCAGTTGCTCGATTGGCCGTTTTCACTGGTGTTGAAGGCATCCAGGCCATCGAAATCATCTGACCACGACGTGACCAGTCCCGGAAAGCTCTCGCGTTTGTAGAAGCTCGACGTGCCGACCAGTCCATAGGGCGTGCCGGCGGGCAGGGCGGCGTGTGCGCTGCCGTCGTTGGGCAGCCAGGGCAGCTGGGCCGGTTCGGCAATGCCATGAATTGCCGAATACGGCACCACCGCGCGAGGCCAGGCCTCGTTGTAGTTCGGATCATTCTTGACCAGCACCAGCTCCTGCGGCGAATGAATGACATTGCCACCGCTGATGAGGTAGATGCCGGCATCGTAATAAGGAGTGGGCGCCGGGCGGTTGAGGTCGTTGGCCGGGCCGGGAGTCCATACTGCAAGCAGATCGTTGTGCGGAGCCGCTGACGGCTGGGTGAACTTGCCCACACGCTGGCCATTGCTGCCCATGGGGGCCGCTTCGTCATCGCTGAGCGTGAACGGCGTGATCGAGTACAGGCCACGCGGCTGGAACGGCATGGTGAACGGATACCAAGTGCCCGAACCCAGGGTGCGGCCGATCGGCGGCGCGCCATCGGCAAAGGCGTCGTAGAACGCCGGCTGGCCTGCAGGGTGCTGCGATGGCAGGCGATAGAGCGCGCCGAAGCCATTGTTGTTGGCGTTGTAGTAGTCAACCACCACCACATCGCCATTGCCGAGCTGGGTCGCAAAATGGAAGGACTGCGGCTGATGGAAGGCGCTGATCATGGGCTCCCAGTGGCGCCCGTCGGGCCAGATGCTCCACAAGCCCCACAGGCGCTGATCGCGCAAACCCTGACTCTCGTAGCTGCTGAACATCAACCGGCCGTCGGCCAGGATGGTCGGGTGCAGCGCGCTGGAAATGGTCATCGGAGCGATCGGCGTGACGTTCTGGCCGTCGGCATCCATCACGTAGAGCTGCAGGGTCGGATTGGTGTAGTGCTTGGGCGGGGTGAAGCCGTTGCGATTGCTGACAAAGGCGATTTTGCCGCCAGGCAGTGGCATCGGGCCGAGATTGAGGATGCCGTAGCCAAGCCGGTTGAAGCCGCCCGGAGGATCGAGTGGGTTGGATTCGTCCCAATGACCGGCGCCCGTGTTGGGCGTGAACTCGCCGAAGGTCAGGCGTGTGATCTGGCGCGTGGTCAGATCGATGCGATAGATGTCCGCTCCCTGGTAAGGCAGGGAACGCTGCACATTGATCGCCGACGCACGCATGTCGGGGAAATAACTGTAGTACACGAATCGTGCATCGAACGACACCACCGGATCGGTCACGCTGCCGTTGCCCGATTCAACCAGCACTTCCTCGCTGCCATCGGGATGCAGCAGCATCAGATCGGCCCCGGGGTCGATCAACGCCGGATGCGCGACTTCGGGCCAGGTCGTGTTGGTCTGGTCGCCAAAGCGCGCCTGGCGCACATAGACGATGTCATAGTCACGCGGCGTCTGTGCGCCGGCGGCGCTGCCGGCGAACACGGCTACGGCGGCCAGTGCTCCGCGGGCAAGACGAAGATGGCAGGAGTGGTCGAGCATGGTGGTCGGCCGGTCAGATGAGGGCGGTATGCGAATGCTAGTGGCGCGATCCTGCGCAAGGGCGCCGCTCATCGCGCCAGGATGGCCGTTGATCGCAAGGCTGCGGAGATCCTGTGATCCAGCACACAGGAATGCGCGAATGGCATCGCCGCGACCGATGGTTTGAAGTCGAAGACCTGCGGGCGTAGGGTTGCATTACCCCGACACCCAGAGGTGGATCATGCATGCTCCGATGTGGTCTTTCGTGCTTTCGGGCCTGCTCGCTTCGACGGCTGCACAGGAACCGATGGGAGGAGGACGTTTTGATCCTCCGCGGGATGAAATGAGCCCGCAGCAACGCGCGCGCATCGATGCCCAGTTGCAGGAAAACGTGTCCCGGCTGGAGCGTGAGGGCAAGCTTGCGCCGGCGGTTCCATTGCGCTGCCGATGCAGACGGGCCTGCAGTGGCCGTTGAGGCCGGCAGCGGGCAATACCGACCCGGCCTATCACGGCATCTCGAATTTCGTCGATCTCGACAGCACCTACCCGGACCATCTGCTGGACTGGAACTGCGGCACCCGCACCTACGATCTCGATGATGGCTACAACCACGCCGGCATCGACATGTTCCTGTGGCCGTTTGCATGGCTGCGCATGGATCAGCAGGCCGTCGACATCGTGGCGGCGGCGCCCGGCACGATCATCGGCAAGGTCGATGGCAACGATGACCGCAGCTGTCCCGACCATTATTCGGACGACTGGAATGCGGTTTACGTGCGCCATGCCGATGGCAGCGTGGCCTGGTATGGACACATGAAGAAATCATCGCTGACCGCCAAGCCCATCGGCGCGACGGTAAGTACGGGCGAGTTCCTCGGCAAGGTCGGCAGCGCGGGATTCTCCACCGGGCCGCACCTGCATTTCGAAAACCATTCGGCCGTCAGCAACTACACGATCCTCGAACCGTATCACGGCGCCTGCAACGCGCCGGCAAGCCTGTGGGCGCAGCAGCGGCCGTACTACGACTCGGCCATCAACAAGCTCGCCACGCACAGCGCACCTCCGGTGTTTCCCAGCCCCAACTGCCCCAATCCGGTCGACGAGACGCCCAACTTCTCCGACCACTTCCAGCCCGGGCAGGCGGCCTACTTCGCCGGCTATTACCGCGACCAGCTGGCGGCGCAGCCCACGCAGTTCACGATATTCAGGCCCAACGGCACGGTGTATGCCAGCTGGACATTCAAGATGTCCGACGCAACCAGCGATCCCTTCTATGCGGCGGCCTACTGGTATTGGCAGTACATTCTTCCCGCCAACGCGCCAACGGGGCGCTGGCGGTTCCGCGCAGCCTATGAAGGCGTGACCTACAGTCATGCGTTTTACGTCGGCGATGTGCTTTTTGCCGACGGGTTCGAGGACTGAGTTGCCTCAACGCTCGGTGTGGCGCCGGGCCAGCTCGCTCATGAGGTCGGCAAACGAAAGGCCGGCGCCACGCAGCAGCACCAGCAGGTGAAACAGCAGGTCGGCGGCTTCGCTGCGCAGATCGTCCGCTTGGCCGGCGACGGCGGCGAGCGCGGTTTCCACGCCTTCCTCGCCGACCTTCTGCGCGCGCCGCGCCGGCGTATCGGCCAGTAGTCGGGCGACGTAGCTGGTGGAAGGATCGGCCTGCGCGCGTGCGGCGATCAGCGATTCGAGTTCGTTGAGCCATGGGTGGGCCCGCTGTCCGCCGTCGAAGCAGCTGGCGGTGCCGCGGTGGCAGGTCGGGCCACGCGGCACGACCTGGGCGAGCAGGGTGTCGTTGTCGCAGTCGCTGGCGATGGAAACCAGTTCGAGCACATGTCCCGAGCTTTCGCCCTTTTTCCAGAGCTGCTGCCGGCTGCGCGACCAGAAATGCACTTGGCGGGTGAGCAGGGTGCGCTCGAGCGCCAGGGCATTGACGTAGCCCAGCATCAGCACGCGGCCATCGTGTGCGTGCTGTGCGATCAACGGCAGCAGGCCATCTCCCTTGCGCCAGTCGAGATCGGTGAAGGCGGAAGTCATGTGCGCACCACGATGCCACGCGCCTGGAGCGTGCGCTTGAGCTCATCGATGCGGATTTCTCCGCTGTGAAAGACGCTGGCGGCCAGTGCCGCATCGGCGCCACTGCGTTCGAATGCGTCGGCGAAATGCCCGACATGGCCGGCGCCGCCCGAAGCCACCAGCGGCAGGCTGGTCTGCGCGCGCACGGCCAGCAGCTGCGCATGCGCATAGCCGCCGCGCACGCCGTCGTTGCGGATTGCGTTGAGCACGATCTCGCCGGCGCCGCGTGCATCGGCTTCGCGCACCCAGGCCAGCAGGTCGCGGCCGGCATCATGCGCCGCCTCGGGCTTGCCGCTGTTGGCGACGACGCGCCAGTGGTCGCGGTCATCGCTGCGTGCATCGACATCGATGCCGATCACCACGCACTGGCTGCCGAAGCGGGCGGCCAATTCGTCGATCAGCGCCGGCCGCGCCAGAGCCGGGCTGTTGATCGAAATCTTGTCGGCGCCGGCGGCGAGCACGGCTTCGGCGTCGGCCACGCTGCCGATGCCGCCGGCGACGCAGAACGGAATGTCGAGCTCCGCGGCCACCCGCGCCACCCAGGCCGCATCGACGCGCCGTCCTTCCGGGCTGGCCGTGATGTCGTAGAAGACGAGTTCGTCGGCTCCTTCGGCGGCATAGCGACGCGCCAGCTCGACGATGTCGCCGACCACGCGATGGTCGCGGAAGCGCACGCCCTTGACGACCACGCCATTGGCGACGTCGAGGCAGGGAATTATGCGGCGTGCGAGCATGTCGCAATCTCCGACAAGGACAGGGTTCCTTCGAGCAGCGCAGTGCCGGCGACGCAGGCTGCCACACCGGCCTGCGCCAAGGCCGCCACGTCGGCGCGATCACGCACACCGCCCGAAGCGATCCACTCGATGGCCGGCCAGCGTGCCGCGAGCAGACGGTACAGCGAGGTATTGGGGCCGGCGCGCATGCCATCCTGCGCGATGTCGGTGCACAGGGCGTGGCTCAGTCCGGCGCTGTCCAAGCGGTTGGCCAGCTCGATGAAATCGACATCGGCGCTGCCTTGCCAGGCATCGACGGCAGGGCGCCAGCGGCTGTCGCTGTCCAGTCGCAGATCCAGCGCAACGCACAGACGCTGCGTGCCGAAGTGCGCCAGCCACGCGGCCAGCGTGTCCGGCTGGCGCACGGCGAGGCTGCCAATGACCACGCGCGCCACACCGGCATCGAACAGGCGCTGCACATCGGCGCTGCTGCGCACGCCGCCGCCGCATTGCAGGTATGGAACCTTGCGCGCCAGGCGCTCGATCAATGCCAACTGGCATGGCGCGCCCGCCCGCGCGCCATCGAGATCGACGACATGCAGCCATTGGGCGCCGGCCTGGGCGTAGCGTTCGGCGAGCGCCTCGGGTGCTTCGTCGAAGCGGCGCGTATGGGCGAAGTCGCCCTGGCGCAGGCGCACCACCTGTCCGTCGCGCAGATCGATGGCGGGAATGATGATCATGTCAGGGCAAGGAAGTTGGCCAAGGCGCGGCGACCGGCCGCGGCGGATTTTTCCGGATGAAACTGCAGGCCGAACACGTGCTCGCGTGCGACCGCTGCGGCAAAGGCCTCGCCGTGGTGGCTGCTGGCGATGGTGTCATCGCCCACGTCGGCGGCATAACCATGCACGAAATAGAACCAGTCGCGCTCACCGATGCCGTCGAGCAGGGCGCCGGGACGCACGATGTCGAGCGTGTTCCAGCCCATGTGCGGCCAGCGTGGTGCGGCGGGCAGGCGGCTGACCTTGCCACGCAGCAAGCCCAGGCCATCGACATCGCCTTCGGCACAATGCTCGAACAGCAGCTGCATGCCCAGGCAGATGCCGAGCAGCGGCTGCTCGATGGCGCGAATGAGTCGGTCGAGCCCGCGTGCGCGCAAGGTCGCCATCGCTTGTGCCGCGGCGCCGACGCCCGGCAGGATCAGGTGCGTCGCGCGGGCAATGGCCTGCGGCGAATCGCTGACTTGGGCAGTGACGCCCAGGCGCGCGCAGGCGGCCTGCAGCGAGCCGAAATTCGCGCCACCTGCGGCAATGATCACGGCGCGCACGCTCATGTCGCCGCACTCGCCGCCAACGTGCCCTTGCTGCTGGGAACGCCACCGCCTTCCATGCGCATGGCCTGGCGCAAGGCACGGCCCACGGCCTTGAAGCAGGCTTCGATCATGTGATGCGCGTTTTCGCCGCGCACGCGCAGGTGCAAGGTCGCGCCCAGCGCATCGGCGAGGCTGCGGAAGAAGTGCGGAACCATTTCGCAGGGCAGGGCACCGACCGTTTCGCGCGGGAAATGACCGTCGAATGCAAAGTGCGCGCGCCCCGACAGATCGAGCACGACGTCGGCCTGCGCCTCGTCCATGGGCAAGGCGAAGCCACAGGCGCGCTGTGGCAGGTCGTCCGGCGCAAAGCCGTAGCGGGCAATGCCGCGCCGCTCGCCAAGCGCGTGCCGCAGCGCCTGGCCGAGCGCGAGCGCGCAGTCCTCGACGCTGTGATGCTCATCGACGTGCAGATCGCCTTCGCAGCGCAGATCGAGCGCAAAGCCGCCGTGCACGGCAACCTGTTCGAGCATGTGATCGAAAAAACCCAGGCCGGTGGAGATTCGCGCCGGCGCCGTGGTATCGAGATCGACGACGGCCACGATGCATGTTTCGCGCGTGGCGCGCTCGATGCGTGCCCGACGCGGGGCATCGAGCAGCGCGGCGGCGATGTCCGGCCAGGTCTGGCTGGCATCGATGCGGAATCCGCGCAATCCCATGTTGGCGGCCAGCTCCAGATCACTGTCGCGGTCGCCGATGACGGCGCTGCGCGTGCGATCCAGCACGCCATCGGCCAGGTAGTGACGCACCAGTCCGACGCCTGGCTTGCGGGTTGGCAGATGCTCGTGCGCAAAGCTCCTGTCGATCAGCACTTCACGAAAATGCAGGCCTTCTCCCGCCAGCAGGTCGAGCAGCAGGGCATGCGGGCCGATGAAGTCCGCCTCGGGAAAGCTTGCCGTGCCCAGGCCATCCTGATTGCTCACCATCACCAGTTCGTATCCGGCGGCCACCAGCCGACGCAAGGCGCCGATCACGCCCGGGACGAGGCGGAATTTCTCGTAGGCGTCGATCTGCTGATCCATCGGTTCGACCATCAGCGTGCCGTCGCGGTCGACGAAGAGGATCTTGGCGGGGCCGCTCATGCCGGCATCTCCTGCAATGCCGCCAGCACGGCATCGTTGTGCTCGCTGCGGCCGATGCTGATGCGCAGGCAATGCGCAAGCCCCGCCTGCGCGGAGAAATCGCGGACCAGGATGTCGTGATCGAGCAGGCGGCGGAATGCCGCTGCAGCATCGTCAAAGCGCACCAGCAGGAAATTGCCGGACGAGGCCCAGACATTGCGCACGCAGGGCAGGGTGAGCAATGCCTTGCGCATGCGTTCGCGCTCGTCGATGGTCTGGGCCGTGCGCGCGCGCGTGCCTGCGAGCGCATCGGCATCGAGCGCGCTCAATGCGGCGGCAATGCTTGGCGCCGGCAGCGGGTAAGGCGGAGCGATGCGCCCCACCAGGTCGATGATGTCCTCGCGCGCCAGCAGCGTGCCGACGCGCGCCCCGGCCAGTGCATGCGCCTTGGACAGGGTGCGCAGCACGGCGAGATTGGCGTGACGCTCGATGAGTGGCGCGGCGCTAGGTGCGGCGGCGAATTCGATGTAGGCCTCGTCGACGACCAGCAGCGCATGGCCGGCCAGCGCACTGGCCAGGGTGTCGATGTGCTGGTGATAGAGCGTGCCACTGGGATTGTTGGGCGAGCACAGGAACACCAGGCGCGTGTCAGCGTCGACCTGCGTCAGCAATGCGTCGGGGTCGAGTGCAAAGTCCTGCTCCGCATCGAGGGCGAAGGCGCGAAACCGCGCCCCTTGCACGGTGGCGCCGATGCGGTACATGCCAAAGCTCGGAGTCAAAGCCAGCACACCATCCAGGCCGGCGCGGCAGAAGGCGCGCAGCAGCAGATCGATGGCCTCGTCGCTGCCGCGACCCATCCACAGGCGCTGTGCATCCACGGCATACAACGTGGCCAGGCGTTCGCGCAGCCGCTCGGGCTGGGGATCCGGATAGCGGTTGAGCGCATCGGCGCAGGCGGAGCCGTGGCTCCATGGTGACTCGTTGGCGTCGAGGCGAATCGACGCCGCAAAGCCGCTGCGACGCGCCGAGGCATAGGGCCTGAGCGCGACCAGTTCGGGGCGGGCGCGGGCGAGCAGGCTCATCGGAAGCCCTCCGCCGCGCGCAGGCGCAGATCGACCGAGCGCGCATGCGCTTCCAGGCCTTCGGCGCGGGCGAGCAGGGCGGCATCCGGGCCGATCGCGCGCAAGCCTTCGACATCCAGCTGCTGCACGTACACGCGACGCGTGAAACTGTCGACACCGACGCCACCCCAGGCGCGGGCGAAGCCGAGCGTGGGCAGCACGTGGTTGGGGCCGGCGCAGTAATCGCCTGTGCTTTCGGGGGACCAGGCGCCAAGGAAGATGCTGCCGGCATTGGACAGGTGCGGCAGCAGTGCGCGTGGCTCGCGCACGTTGACGATCAGATGCTCCGGCGCATAGGCCTCGGAGACTTCGACGGCCTGCGCCAGGTCGGCCACGCGCAGCAGGCGGGCATGCGCCAGCGAGGCACGCGCGATGGCGGCGCGTGGCAGTGTGGCCAGTTGTCTGGCGAGTGCGCGCGAGCAGGCATCGAGCAGCGTCTCGCTCGGGCTGACCAGCAGCACCTGAGAATCGCTACCGTGCTCGGCCTGGGCGAGCAGGTCGGAGGCGACGAATTCGGCGTCGGCAGCATCGTCGGCGATCACCAGCACTTCGGATGGGCCGGCGGGCATGTCGATGGCGGCGCCTTGGGCATCGGCGGCGACTTCGAGCTTGGCGCTCGTCACCCAGGCGTTGCCGGGGCCGAACAGTTTGGCGCAACGAGGCACCGTTTCGGTGCCGTAGGCGAGTGCGGCAATGGCCTGCGCTCCACCGAGCTTGACGATCCGGGTGACGCCGCACAGCTGTGCGGCGACGAGGATGGCGGGATCGGCGCAGCCCTCTGCGCGCGGCGGCGTGGCCAGCACGATTTCACGGCAGCCGGCCACGCGGGCGGGCACGGCCAGCATCCACACGGTCGAAGGCAGGGGCGCGCTGCCGGCAGGGACGTACAAGCCGACACGCTCGATCGGCCGGATCAATTGCTCGCAGCGCACGCCGGGTGCGGTGTCGCAGCGCAGGTCGCTCGTGCGCTGGGCGCGATGGAAGGTTTCGACGCGCTCGATCGCACGCTGCATGGCGGCGCGCACTTCATCCGCCACCTGGGTTTGTGCCGCGGCCAATTCCTCGCGCGTGACTTCGAAGCGGTCGAGCGTGCAGCGGTCGAGGCGCGTCGTGTATTCGCGCAGCGCCGCATCGCCGCGCGCGCGCACGTCGGCGATGATGTCGCGCACGATGCGCGTGCGCTCGGCATCGGCCAGCGGAGCGGGGCGCGCCAGTACGCGGGCACGCTGGGCCACGTCGAGCGAGCGCCAGTCGAGAATGTCGCAGGCGGGTTCGGAGGCAAGAGCAGCGTTCATGCCAGCATGCGCTCCACGTTGAGCACCATCAATCCATGCGCGCCCAGGCGCTTGAGTTCTTCCAGGTGTGGCCAGTCGAGACGGGCGTCGCACAGTGCCTGCAGGGCGATGTCGTCGGGACGGCCATCGAGCCCGAGCACGCTGGGCTGCTGGCGTGCGGGCAGCAAGCGTTGAATGGCATCGAGCGCGCTGCGCGGCGCCTGCAACATCAGCAGGCGCACGCCGTCGCCCGACAGGGCTGCATCGATGCGTGTGCAGAAGCGCTCGATCTGCGCGTCAATGCCGGCGCCTTGCGGGCGCGAGCTGGTGGCCAGCACTGCTTCGCTGCGTAGCACGGTGGCCAGTTCGTGCAATTGATTGGCGGCCAGGGTGGCGCCGCTCGATACCAGGTCGCAGATGGCATGCGCCTTGCCAAGGCGCGGCGCAATTTCGACCGAGCCATTGAGCATGACGACTTCGGCTTCTATGCCTTGTTCGCGCAGCCAGCGAGCCGTCAATTGCGGGTACGAAGTGGCGATGCGCAGGCCCGCCAGATCGGCGAGGCGTTCGATCGGCCCGCCGTCGGGGATGGCGAGTGCGAGCCGACATTGACCAAAGCCGAGAGTTTGCCGCTCGGTTGGGAATGCTGCTGCGCCTGCGGCGAGTCGCTGCTCGTCGAGGACGTTGCGACCGACGATGCCCAGTTCGCAGCTGCCTTCGATCAGCAGGCCTGGAATGTCGTCGTCACGCACCAGCAGCACGTCGACGGCCATGTTTTCGCCGTACAGGAACAGCTTGTCGCGGCTTTCACGAAAGACCAGCCCGGCGCGGCGCAGCAGGCCCAGCGAGTCCTGCGACAGCCGGCCAGACTTCTGCACGGCAATGCGCAGGCGAGTGCGTTGGCTGGTCATGGCTTTGCTCCGGCGCGTGATTTGCGGCCGGGTTTGATGCGCGCGGCCGCCATGGCATAGCCGCCAGCCCCTTGCTCCAGACAGCGCGCGACACGGCCGATGGTGGTGATGCTGACCGCCGTGGCGTCATGGATCTGCCAGTACGGCAGGCCGGCGAGCAGGTGCGGAACCACGCTCCAGCGATCACGCATTGATTCGCGCTCGGCCGGCGTGCACAGGTCGTCGAGGAAGGCGCGCATTTCGTCGACGGTGCGCAGGGACAACAACGCCTGGCACAGGGAGCGCTCCGCACGCTCGGAGTCGAGTTCTGGTTCGATCAGCCGTTTTTTCATTGAGATAATGTATTAACGCGCTAGTACATTGGCGAAAACTGTACACGCGCCAGAGCTCGATGACAAGTCGGTGGCGGCTGAGCGGCTGAGCGGCTGAGCGGGTGGCGGGTAGCGGGGCGGTGCGGTCCTGGCTCAATGGCCAGCGTGTTCGGCGGTGGTGTCGCCGGTGGCGGCCTGTGGCAGCGTGCGGGGATCGAGCAGGGCCTTGGGCAGGGCGCGGATCAAGGCCGCCAACGACAGCAGAAAGGGCGTCATGGCCGAGCTCTTGCGCCACAGCAGGGCAATGCGTCGGCTGGGGGCGGCGCCACGAAACGGCAGCAGGCGCAGGTGCGTGGATTCGGCAACCGGCGGCTGCACGGCAAGGAGCGGCAGCAGGGTGATGCCGACGCCGGCTGCCACCATCTGCCGCAGCGTTTCCAGGCTGGTGGCACGAAAGCCATTGACTTCGCCTGCGCCGGCACGGTGACAGATATCGAGCGCCTGGTCGCGCAGGCAGTGGCCATCTTCGAGCAGCAGCAGGCTCTGCGCATTGAGGTCGTCGAGTTTGAGCGATTTGCGCCGGGTCAGCGGATGCCCTTCGGGCACGGCGAGCAGAAAGGGTTCTTCGAACAAGACTTCGACATGCAGTTGATCGTCGTGGATGGGCAAGGCCAGGATGCCGGCGTCGAGCTGGCCATTGCGCAGCTGATGCAGCAGGGTTTCGGTCTTCTCCTCGACCAGGCGCAGCTCCAGGCGCGGAAAACGCTCGCGGATGTGCGGTATCACGTGTGGCAGCAGATAAGGGCCGAGGGTGGGGAAGATGCCCAGTCGCAGGGTGCCCGATTCGGGGTCGCGGGTGCGTCGCGCGACCGCCTTGATCTCGTCGATGTCACGCAGCACGGTGCGCGCCCGATGGGCGATTTCGCGCCCGACTTCGGTCAGCAGTACTTTGCGCGGCGTGCGTTCGACCAGGGCCACGCCCAGCTCTTCCTCGAGCTTGCGGATCTGCGTGGACAAGGTCGGCTGGCTGACGAAGCTGGCTGCGGCGGCGCGGCCGAAGTGCTTGTGCTCGGCAAGGGCGACGAGGTAACGCAGGTCGCGCAGATTCATGGCGGTGGCCGCAGCGGTGATTTGCGGAGGATCCTAGCAGGCCGGCGCGCGGGCGACGTCGACCATGACCAATCGCCCATGGCTGGGCGCTGGCGGTGGGCTAGGGTCGCAGGTTGCATTCATGGAGGCACATATGCGGCAGATCGGACGGGCAATGGGTTTCTTCTACATGTGCGTCGTTGCGGGGGCGTTGTCCATGGCGCGGGCTGCCGATGCGCCACCGACCGGAAAGCTGCCCGACGGCGCCGCTCCGCTGGGTTATACCCTGCATGTGAAGGCCGATCCGCGGGCGGATCGGTTCTCCGGGCAGGTGCGCATACGCGTGCGCCTGAGCAAGCCGAGCGATCACGTGTGGCTGCACGCGCAGAAGATCGACATCGCCGCCGTACGGGCCAGCGATGCCAGGGGCAGGCCGCTGACCGCGCGGGCGATCACGCACGGGGATAGCGGGGTGCTCGAAGTGCGCTTTGCGCAGCGCCTGGCAGCGCAGGACATCGAGTTGTCGATGGATTACAGCGCACCGTTCAACCGCGAGCTGCAGGGACTGTACAAGGTCAAGGTGGGCGACGACGCCTATGCGGTCACGCAGATGGAGCCGGTCAGTGCGCGTTTTGCATTCCCCGGGTTCGACGAGCCGCGCTTCAAGGTGCCGTTTGATATTTCGCTGACCGTTCCGGTGCAGGACGTGGCCGTGGCCAATACGCGCCAGATAGGCGAGACGCGATCCGCGGATGGCCAATGGAAGACGCTGAAATTCGCCACCACCAAACCGTTGCCGACGTATCTGGTGGCCATGGCGATCGGCCCCTGGGATGTCGTCGATGCGCCGCCGATCGCGGCCAATGACGTGCGCAGGACGCCACTGCCCCTGCGCGGCATCGGCCCGCGCGGCAGCAAGGACAAGCTGGGCTGGGCGCTTGAATCCGCAGCGCAGATCGTGCCGTTCTTCGAGCACTACACCGCGCAACCCTATCCATTCGACAAGCTCGACCTGCTCGGTGCGCCGGATTTTTCGGCGGGAGCGATGGAAAACGCAGGGCTCATCATTTACCGCGATGCCTATCTGCTGACCGACCGCAGTTCGGCGGCCGAGCAGTATCGCGGTGTGTTCAACATCAATGCGCACGAGATTGCGCACCAGTGGTATGGCGACCTCGTCACCGTGCCGTGGTGGAATGACATCTGGCTCAACGAGGCCTACGCCACCTGGGGGCAGGCCAAGGCCACTGCGGCACTGCACCCGGAATATCAGTCCGATCTCGGTGCGCTCGAAGGTCGCATGTGGGCGATGTCGAGTGACAGCCTGCTCAGCACGCGCAAGATTC
>WBZO01003005.1_pt1 | contig 20580 bp, 21 predicted proteins | sample 5204261 | NCBI WGS metagenome assembly WBZO01 (sample SAMN12412400, study PRJNA552823) | activated sludge metagenome | isolation source: activated sludge from anammox sidestream of wastewater treatment plant... | place: USA: North Carolina | collected 2017-09 | reverse complement strand
GCCGGTTGCAGCGTTCCTCGGTGTTCAGCGATTGCTTGATGACGCCCTCAAGACAAAAGTAAATCCAGCCCTGCCAGTCGTTATGGGTGCTCACGCGAAGCAACCGATCCATATACTCTTCTTTATCCGTGTCAAAGTACTCGCTCATATAGAGCCACTGGTTGCTCAGGCCACACCATTTGGTGATCATCAAAGACAACAACAATCGTCCAACACGGCCGTTCCCGTCCTCAAAGGGGTGAATAGCCTCAAACTGATAGTGCATGATAAAGGCATCGACTAGCGGATCATAAAGTCGTTCATCACGGCGGGCGAATTCCTCAAAATTGTCCAGTCGCTCTCTCAGAAAGAGAGAAGGCGGCGGGACAAAACGGGGCGGGCGGCCAATCTGCACTTGCGCCTGCCGTATCGTCCCCGGCGCCGAATGGGAACCGCTCAATATCCATTTCAATTTATTGAAATTAAAGGCATGGTCATTTCAATTTTATCCCCAAAATTGAAATGGAGCGCAAGGGTTTTGCGGCAAATCCCTATTTAACCGGCTAGTGCGATCAATGGTGTCGCCTTTTCGCACGTTTCCAGACCATCATATCAGGATCTTCATAAGGTCGTTGGCCGAGACGTTGTGGAAATAATCCCCCACCAGGGAGTCAGCCAGCCGCTCGCGCAACGCCTCCACGTTGTGCTCCACGCCTACCAGCGCCGCCGCCAGTTCGGCCGGATCCCGCCGGGTAAAATAGTCGCCGTAGAAATGGGCCGCCCGGATGACGCCCTCGGTCACGTCCAACGTCGCCTCGATCGTGCCGCCGGGAGTCCGCGCCCGCTTGTTGAAGTTATAGCGCGGCGAGTGACCGTAGTTCCACTCCCACGTAGCGTATTTCGTATCGCGCAACCGCTGAATGGCTTGCCGGTCAGCCTCGGTGAAGGTGTAAAGAGTTGCGTTGGGCGTCTCGTCCATCACGTATTGCATCAACAAATCGCGGAACTCCAGCACAGACATCGGCCGCGGCAGATGCTCGCTGATGTTCGTCACCCGGCTGCGAACGGACTTGACCGCCTTGTCCGTGAACTTGGCCGGATCGGGTCGCAGGGCAGCGGCCACGTTGGCCATTCGCGCCGAGAACAGCAGCGTACCATGGTGGAGGATACGCCCTTTGTGGGCGTATTCGGCGTTACCGGAGAATTTGCGGCCGCCGATGGTCAGGTCGTTACGCCCTTCGAAGCGCGCGTCCACGCCCAGGCTTTGCAGCGCGTCGAGGATCGGCCGGGTGAAGCGGCGGAAATCGGCCTGGATATTGGGCGCGCCATCCTCGATGAATGTGAAGTTAAGGTTACCCAGATCGTGGAAGACCGCGCCACCGCCCGATAGTCGTCGCACGACGGGGATGTCATGCTCGCGGACGAACTCGTCGTTGATCTCGGCCAGCGTGTTCTGATGGCGGCCGACGATAATCGCCGGGGCGTTACGCCATAGCATGAAAACATCACGATCGAAATGGTCCATGGCGTACTCTTCAGCCGCCAGATTGAAATAGGGGTCGGTCTCTTGTCGGATGATACACAACATCATGAATAGCTCCAGGAAGGATCATAGTCGCGTGCAAGGGCCTGGGCAACAGCAAGGCAATGACACGTAGAATAATTACGAATTAAGATGCGGCAGAGACGCGGGCCTATGATATAATGAATTCGCGGCTGCGAACTCCGTTTCCAGGCGCGTATTGACAACAAAAGGACGACCCTTGGTTCGTGCCTTTTTAATCATTTCTCCCATTTTCCAGGAGGTATCATCCATGCTTGTCCGCGAACTCATGACCCCGAATCCTGTCACCGCCAGCCCCGACATGTCCGTGCCCGCCGCGCTGCGCCTCATGGAAGAGCGCAAGATACGCCGTCTGCCGGTCGTCGATAGCCACGGCCGCCTCGTCGGCATCGTATCCGACAAGGACCTGCTCAAAGCCGCCCCCTCCCCGGCCACGACGCTCTCCGTCTGGGAGATCCCCGAGCTGCTGGGCAAACTCAAGGTCGAGTCGGTGATGAGCCGCGACGTCATCACGGTGGGCGAAAAGTCTACGCTCGAGGAAGCCGCCCGCTTGATGGCCGACAAGAAGATCGGTGGCCTGCCGGTCATGCGCGGGCCGGATCTCGTCGGCATCATCACCGAGACCGATCTCTTCAAGGCGTTGCTGGAGTTGCTGGGCGGCCGTCGTCCGGGCATCCGTTTGACCGTAGGCGTACCGGCTGTCAAGGGCGTGCTGGCCAAGGTCACTACAGCTATCTTCGAGGCGGGCGGCAACATCGTCGGTCTCAGCATGAAGGGCATCCTCGGTTCCTATGGCGATTCAGCCGAGATCGTGTTCAAGGTTCAGGACGTAGAGCGTGATGCGTTGCTGACGGCCGTCCGGCCTGTCGTCAACGAGATTCTGGATGTCCGCGAGGTTGAGGACGGCCGTTAATCTTTGGCGATAGTTTGCCGTATTCGTCTGTAGTGAGAAACCGGGCCGCAACGAAGCGGCCCGGTTGCAACAACGCTCGCGCTAAGGGGATGATCCAAGTTGCTAATGATGCCGGCCTGGGTCGCGAAAGTCTATATAAATCGCTCTCGATGACAGGTAACCCCGAATTCGCCACAGTATTGAAGGTGCTAGACGCGCTCGGCCTTCGACTTCACGTTCAAGCTGCTTAACGCTTGATCGCCAGCACGAGGACGCCTAGCGCGACAAGCGCGATTCCAAGCCACTCACGCGCGACAGGCCGTTCGCCGAGAAAGATGAAGGCGAACACCGCGACCAGCACCAGGCTAAACTTATCCACCGGCGCAACTTGCGAGGCATTGCCGATCTTGAGCGCCCGAAAGTAGCAGACCCAGGACGCGCCGGTGGCCAGGGCCGATAGCGCCAGAAAGGTCAGCGTGTGGCGCGATAGAGTCAGAGGGTTTGTCCACTTGCCAGTGACCCAGACAAAAGCGCCGAGAACGAAAACGATGATGACGGTGCGCACCAGCGTTGCCAGGTCGGAATCGACACCTTCGAGACCGATCTTGGCGAAGATAGCTGTCAGGGCTGCGAAAACAGCCGACATTGCCGCCCAGTAGAACCAACCAGTCGATGTGGACATACTTATCCTTATGGTAAACTATGACATATAGATGATCCGAAACCAGTCATGGGTATCGGTCAAGCCAAATATATAGCGGCGCCCTGCCCGTGACAAAAGAACCTGAAAGCTATGCATCCCATTCCCAAGAAGCTGCGCGAGGTCGCTGATCCTTCCTCACGCCTTTTCCAGGAGGCCCATCCATGACCCGTACCATCCGCGCCCCACGGGGCACCGAACTGCATTGCAAGGGCTGGCTGCAAGAAGCTGCCTATCGCATGATCCAGAATAACCTGGACCCCGAAGTCGCCTATGACCCCGAGCATTTGATCGTCTACGGCGGACGCGGTCGAGCGGCCCGTAACTGGGAGGCGTTCGACGCCATCCTGCGCAGCCTGACCGAACTGGAGGATGACGAAACCCTCATGGTCCAGAGCGGCAAGCCGGTGGCTGTCTTCCGCACCCACGCCGACGCTCCGCGTGTCCTCATCGCCAACTCCAACATCGTCCCCCACTGGGCTACGCAGGAAAATTTCGACCGCTGGGAGGCTGAAGGACTGATCATGTACGGTCAGATGACCGCCGGCAGCTGGATCTACATCGGCACACAGGGCATCCTGCAAGGCACGTTCGAGACCTTCGCCGCCGCCGCGCGGCAGGCCGGCTGGCCGTCGCTGCGCGGCAAATGGGTGTTGACCGCCGGATTGGGCGAGATGGGTGGCGCTCAACCGCTGGCCGTGACCATGAACGACGGCGTGGCCCTGGTCGTCGAGGTCGATGAGGGGCGCGCTCGCCGCCAACTGGAGCACCGCTACATTGACGAGGTAAGCGAGGATATCGACGACGCCCTGCGCCGTGTGAAGCATTACGTCGCCGCCGGCGAAGCCCGCTCCATCGGCCTCATCGGTAACGCTGCGGCCGTCCTGCCTGACTTGTTGGAGCGCGGCCTCGTGCCCGATATCGTCACTGACCAGACCTCGGCCCATGACTACCTGGCCTACTTCCCCGACGATATGAGCTTTGAGGAAGGCCGTGTCCTGCGGGACCGCGACGCGGCCGAGTTTCAGCGACTGTCGGCCGCGTCCATGGCCCGGCATTGTGCGGCGATGGTCGAATTCCAGCGCCGTGGCTCCATCGTCTTCGATTACGGCAACAATCTGCGCCAGCGCGCCTATGACGCCGACGTGGCCGACGCCTTCAGTTACCCCGGCTTCGTGCCCGCCTACGTGCGACCGCTGTTCTGCGAGGGCAAGGGACCGTTCCGCTGGGTGGCCCTCAGCGGCGACCCCGAGGATATCTATGCCACCGACGAAGCTATCCTGGAGCTTTTCCCCGAGGATGAACATCTGCACCGCTGGATCCGCATGGCTCAGGAGCAGGTGCACTTCCAGGGTCTCCCGGCCCGCATCTGCTGGTTGGGCTACGGCGAGCGCCATCTGGCCGGCCTGCGCTTCAACGAGCTGGTGGCCTCCGGCAAGGTCAAAGCGCCCATCGTCATCGGGCGCGACCATCTGGACGCCGGCTCTGTGGCCAGCCCCAACCGCGAGACGGAGGGCATGCGCGACGGCAGCGACGCCATTGCCGACTGGGCCATCCTGAACGCGCTAATCAACACCGCCGCCGGAGCCACCTGGGTCAGCTTCCACCACGGCGGCGGCGTAGGCATCGGCTACAGCCTCCACGCCGGGCAAGTGATCGTCGCCGACGGCACGCCCGAAGCGGCCGCCCGTCTACGTCGCGTCCTGACGGTCGACCCTGGCATGGGCGTGGCCCGTCACGTGGACGCTGGCTACGAACGCGCCATCGAGGTGGCTCGCGACAGGGGAGTGAAGATCCCCATGATGCCGCAATAACCATTCGCAATCCATAAATACTTTTCGAGGTACTATGACTTGGAACGGCGTCATCAACGCCTATCGCTCCTATCTGCCCTTTGACGAGGATACCCCCGTCGTGACCCTCAACGAGGGCAACACGCCGCTCATCGAAGCGCCGCGCCTGGCCGAGCATATCGCGCCCGGCCGCGGACTGCGACTGATGCTGAAGTACGAGGGGCTGAATCCCACCGGTTCCTTCAAGGACCGGGGGATGACCGCAGCCATGACCCAGGCCGTGCGCGAGGGGGCCAGGACGGTCATCTGCGCCAGCACGGGCAACACCGCCGCCAGCGCCGCCGCCTATGCCGCGCGGGCCGGGCTGCGCTGCCTCGTCCTCGTGCCCCAAGGGAAAATCGCCCTGGGGAAGCTGGCCGCGTCGCTGGCCTATGGCGCCGAGGTCATCAGCATCGACGGCTCATTCGATGACGGTCTGCGCATGGTGCGTGAACTGGTCGACCGCCGCGCCGGCTCTGGTCAGCCCATCGCCCTGGTCAACTCAGTCAACCCGTGGCGGCTGGAGGGACAGAAGACGGGCGCGTTCGAGATCATTGATCAGCTCGGCGGCCGCGCGCCCGACTGGCACTGCCTGCCGGTGGGCAACGCGGGCAACATCAGCGCCTACTGGATGGGCTATAAACAGTACGACCGGGGTCTACCGCGCTTGCTGGGCGGGCAGGCGGCCGGTTCCGCGCCCATCGTCCTCGGCCGCGTCGTAGAGAAGCCGGAGACCATCGCCACGGCCATCCGCATCGGCAATCCGGCCCGCTGGCGACAGGCGGTTGAGGCGCTGGATGAGTCCGGCGGCATCATCACCGCCGTCACCGACGACGACATCCTGGCGGCGTGGCGCGCGCTGGCGCGGCTGGAAGGCGTGTTCGTGGAACCGGCCTCAGCCACAGGGCTGGCGGCGTTGAAGCAACAGATCGAACGCGGCGAGGTCGACCCGGCGGGCAGAACGGCCGTCGTCGTGCTGACGGGGCACGGGCTGAAGGACCCAGGCACGGCTGTAGAGCAAGCGGCCGCGCCGATTACGTTGAAGGCGAAGCTTGAGGCGCTAGAGGACTATCTGGAAAGTAACGAATATAGCCTGTCTCCATCCTCTTTTTTAAGTGCACCAAAATAACTCTCGGGAGTTACCTCAACCATGGTCGATATATCCCCTCACCTAGCGAGCGGGAATTCCTTGCGAACAATTGACTTAATGGTTTGTAATGAAGTAGCTTGTATATTACGATTATTCAATTCGCCACGAGAAAATGGAATTAGCGGGGGCGGAAACCAATGGAGAAAGTAAAGCGCATCATTCTCCTATTCAATCTTGAGTTTCATAGCTGCCCCTCGCCTCCGCCAGTGCGGAAACGATAATCTCCTCATCGACACCGCGCTTGCGCAGATTCTCCATCAGATCAGCTATTTCGATATTGCTTTCCAGCCGCTCCATATCCGCTCGCAGCCCTTGTCCAATATAGGCCCGTATCAAAGGCTGGTAACCTGAGAATCCGAGCAGCGGCGCAACTCGTTTCAGATCCTCGATGACATCTTCGGGCATGCGCAAGCTAATCGTCGTCATCGGTCGATCTTTCTTCAACCGCTTCTGTAGATCATTGAGCCTCATAGCGCACTCTTTCCACTACCATTGCATCTCTGGCCGAGATCACGCGGATTCTGTCGTCTCGCATCACATATACGACATATAGTATTCGCCAATCGCGAGCTATTCCAACGATTTTCTCGCGCAGTTCATCGCCGGCGTACTCATCCTCATCCACCACATAGAGAAAGGGATCGAAGAACGCCTCGCACGCTCTCTCGAACGAGACGTTATGCTTCCGGACATTGGCAAGCGCTTTCTGGTCGTCCCACTCGAACTGAATACCTTGTAGTACGAACTTCGTAGTTGGCACAAGAATTATAGTATAACGTATATACGATGTCAATACATCGCCATCTCACATAGAGATGTCGATGATCATTCACTAGTGTCGTAGTCCAGGAACCGATCCTGCAACCACCCTACGATTCCATTCACGGTCTGTATCTCCTGCCACAGCTCGCCTCTGTAGAAGGCGTTACCTGTCAGGAGGATGACTGTATCGCCTCGCAGGAGCGTGACCAGCGGCGTCCCGCCGGGTAACCGTCGCACCGATAGCGTGCTGGTCTGGTCGTTAATTTTGGCCGTGGGAGCGAGGATAGGCGTCGGCGTGGGGGTCGGCGATGGCGTCGACGTAGGGGTGGCCGTCGGCACACGCGTAGGGGCGTCTGTCGGCGCGGGTGTGCCGGCGGGAGCCGCCGTCGCCTCTTCTTGCCCTTCTTCAGGGCCAGGCGGCAGCGCAATCTCGACCGTGTCGCTGATCACCTCGTCCGGTTCCAGCGACGGCTGCGGGATGGCCAGGCCGCCCATGGCCCCCGTGGATGGGCCTGACGGCAAGGCAGCGCTCTTGTCCGGCTGCCCGCTCGCGGCATCCGAAGCGACCGCTTCGCCTGGATTGCTCAAAGCGCCCGCATCTCCTTCCTCAAACAATCCGGCCACGTTGGGCGGCGCGGGCGTTTCGGTGGAAGCCTTGCTTCGATCCAGCGGCACGCCGGCCAGAAAGAACCCCATCGCCAGTAACAACAGGGCCAGGGCGTAGCCGGTGAATGCCTTGGCGCGCAGATCAAGCCGTTCGTTACCCAGGTTGAGCCGGGCCAACATGCGGGGCGATTGCGCCAGATAAGCCAAAGCGATGGTGACGAGCGCCCCAAAGGCCGCCAGCCCCATTCCCCACAGCGTCCAGCCGGGAAATCCGATGCCGTCCATTCGCGCAGATTATAGCGTGTTTAGGATTGATTGCAGGTGTTGCGCCCCGCTTTAGCCAAGGCTATCATTTCCCTGTCAGTTTTCACCTCCGTAGGGAGGCGGAACCTGACCAGATAGCGGGATTTCATCAGAGAAAAACACTCATGTCAGTGGCCGAACATACAAGCAAGCCGAGCGACGCGACATCGGTCGAACCTGGCTACCCACGTCGCCCCACCTCGGCCGTCATCCGCGAGATCGTCGAGACCTTGCTGTTGACGTTCTTCATCTTCTGGATCGTCAATTCACTGGTGGGCCGCTACCGTATCGACGGCAACAGTATGAATCCCACATTGTTCAATGGCGAATACCTGATCATCAGCAATTTCGCTTATAAGCTGGACGACCCTCAGCGGGGCGATATCATCGTCTTCCACCATCCGAATAGCGAACTAAATCTCATCAAGCGAGTTATCGGCCTGCCCGGCGACACCATCGAGATACAGAACGGCGCCGTGCGTGTCAACGGCACCGTCGTCAACGAACCATATATCCAGGCGCCGCCTGCCTACAGTAGCAGCTGGGTCGTACCCCAAGGGCAATATTTTGTCCTGGGCGACAATCGCAACCAATCCAGCGATTCCCACGCCTGGGGCTTCCTGCCTAGAGACCATATTCTGGGCAAGGCGCTGGTCATCTACTGGCCGCCGGAAAAGTGGATGAAGATCCCTCACTACACATTTCCGCTCAACTAGCGCTGGCGCAATCGGATCTTCCTGTTGCACACGAAATGGCAAACGTGCCGGCCCCGATCACTTTTAATGAATCGCGGTAGCCGGGAAATATAGCCTTCTCGATTATCGAATATCGCTTGAGTGATACGGATAATTGGCATATATTCAGTATGATGGTCGAGACAAGCGGGCAAGCGCGCATCATCCGCCATCATTAGAGAGTCCTATGGCGAACGACCGGGCAGAAATCGAAGCATTGGTGAGAAAAGTGGTCTTGCGGACGCTGGGCGACTCGCAGACCGTCATTAGCCATCATGTGAGCCACGCGGCGAATTATAAACGACCGCTGCTCGATGAAGCCGCCCTGCGTCAGACACCCGTGGGCGCGACGCTCACTCTCGCCCCCGAGACCCTCATCACTCCCCTGGCCCGGCAGATAGCTCAGGAGCGACACATCACCCTGCAGACGGCCCCGGCCACTCCCGCGCCGGCCGCCGCGCAAGGTAAATCGGACGGTCGCCGCGTGGCTATTGGCGGCGATCACGGCGGCCATGAACTCAAGGAGATGCTCAAAGCCATGCTATCGGCCGACTACGAGGTAATCGACTGCGGCACGAACAGCAAGGACCCCGTCGACTACCCCGACATCGCCGTAGCCGTGGCCCGGCTGGTGGCCGCCGGCGATGCCTGGCGCGGCATCATCATCGACGGCGCGGGCATCGGCAGTTGCATGGTCGCTAACAAAGTATCTGGTGTACGCGCGGCAATGTGTTATGATCAAGCCACGGCCGTGAACAGCCGCGAGCACAACAACGCCAACGTCCTGACGCTGGGCGCGGGCCTCATTGGGCCGAACCTGGCCCAACAGATCGTGCGCACGTGGCTCAGTACGGAATTTGCCGGCGGCCGGCACGCGGCTCGTGTGGCCAAGATCGACGCCCTCGACGGGGCGCGACCGACAGCGACGGCCGAGCCGCTCAAACAAGCCAAGACATCATCCGCCTATTGAGCGGGTGCGACGAAGAATCGACGACATGATCACCTACGACTCCGCTACCGTTGAGCGCGTTATCGAAGAGGTAACCCGCGAAGTGCTCCTGCGATTAGGCCCGGGCGCGTCCGGGGCCGCGGCTGTGCGGACGACATCACCCGCGCCCGGCAGTTGCAATTGCGCCGACGGCAGTTGCGTGGCCCATTGTACCGACAAGGTTGACCAAATCGTCTCGGCCGGCGCATCACGTATCACCTCGCCGCTAGGCGTGCTGCCCCAGGATGTCAACATCGCCCGGCTGATCGACCATACCTTGCTGAAGGCCGACGCCTCGCAAGACCAGATCGCCCAACTCTGCTATGAGGCCCGCACGCACCACTTCGCCTCGGTCTGCATCAACCCGACCAACGTCCGGCTCTGTGCCCAGCTGCTGAAGGGGTCGGACGTGAAAGTCTGCACGGTCGTCGGCTTTCCGCTGGGGGCCACATCTACGCCGGCCAAGGCGTACGAGACGCAACAGGCCATCCGCGACGGCGCGACCGAGATCGATATGGTCATCAACGTCGGCGCGCTCAAATCACGCGACTACAAGGCAGTTTATGAGGACATCGCCGCCGTAGTCAGCGTCACCCACGCCGCCAACGACCTGGTGAAGGTCATCATCGAAACGGCTCTGCTCACCGATGAAGAGAAAGTCATCGCCTGCCAACTATCGAAGGCAGCCGGGGCCGACTTCGTGAAGACTTCCACCGGCTTTGGGCCAGGTGGGGCAACAGTCGATGACGTGGCTCTCATGCGTCGCGTCGTCGGGCCGTCGCTGGGCGTCAAGGCATCGGGCGGCGTGCGCAACTACGCCGACGCCCAGGCCATGGTCGCCGCCGGAGCCACACGCATCGGCGCCAGCGCCGGCGTCGCTATTGTCGCGGAGGCCAGGAGATAACATCATGACGATTCAATGCGAAGAATGCGGAATCGGACATTGCCGGCCCGTCTTGGACCCCTATCTAATGAAGATCGGCAAGCACATGTTGACCATGCCCAATTCGCCGGCCTATGCCTGCGACATCTGCGGCCATCGCTTCTTCGACGACAATTTTCTCTATACTATTCATTATTTACTGGAACAGGCGGCGGCCGATTCCCGGCGACAGGCGCGGCGACGACAAGTCCCGCGTCCCGAATCGGCTGTGATGCCCCACGCCCGCAGGAGCCGCTAATCGTGTCTAACACCGAATTACGCAGTTACGTATTCCTCGACAGCTTGCAGCCGCAACACGCGGCTTTTCTCGGCACAGTGGCCGGCGGATTCCTGCCGCTGCCCGGCGACGCCTCACTCTGGATTGAAATCTCGCCCGGCATCGAGATCAACCGCATCACCGACGTGGCCCTCAAATCCACTGACGTGCGCCCGGGCATGCAGGTTATCGAGCGCCTCTACGGCTTGCTGGAGGTTCATTCGTCCAGCCAGGCCAGCGTGCGGGCGGCCGGCGCGGCCATCCTGGAGGCCATCGGTGTGGCCGAGTCCGACCGGCTGAAGCCCCGGGTAATCTCCAGCCAGATCATCCGCAATATCGACCCGCACCAGACGCAGCTCATCAACCGCACACGCCACGGCCATATGATCCTGGCCGGGCAGACGCTATACGTGATGGAAGTGGCCCCGGCGGCTTATGCCGCTCTGGCGGCCAATGAGGCCGAAAAACGGGCCAATCTGAACATCCTGGAAGTGCGGGCCTTTGGCAGCTTCGGCCGCATCTATCTGGGCGGCGAGGAACGGGATATCATGGCCGGTTATCAGGCAGCCATCGACGCCATCGAAGGCGTCAGCGGCCGCGAGGCCGATAACAAACGCAGCGAATAAACGCAATCCGCAGATTAGGCAGATATCGCAACCCGATGGGGCGAATCGACCAAACCTGCGGAGCATGATCTTCATTGAGGAGAAATGGATATGACAGATGCATTGGGCATGATCGAGTGCCGCAGCTTCGCCGCTATGGTCGAGGCGTCGGACGCGATGGTGAAGGCCGCTCGAGTCGAGCTGGTCGGTTATGAGAAGACGGGCGGCGGCTACGTCACGGCCATCGTGCGCGGCGACGTTGCCGCGGTGAAGGCCGCTGTGGAAGCGGGCGCGCGCGGAGCCGAGAAGATCGGCGAGATCGTCTCCGTCCACGTCATCCCGCGGCCGCACGAAAACGTCGACCGCACGCTGCCGCTCGGCCGCACGCCGAGCAGCGAATAAGCCGGCCCCATCAGGCCCGATCGGCGGGGAGATCGGTACGCCCGGTCGTCATAGCCCCGTGCGTCTATCGGGCCTCTTCGCGGCTGAGTAGTTTTAGGTGCATTATGTTTCTCGGCAAAGTAGTCGGCACGCTGGTGGCCACCCAAAAAGAAACGTCGCTCGACGGCCTCAAATTTCTGGTCGTTCGCCGGCTGACCGTGGATAACGAAGATGATCGTGGCTACGTCGTGGCCGCCGACGCCGTGGGCGCGGGGCTGGGCGAGGTCGTCATGGTCGCCACCGGCAGTTCCGCGCGGCAGACGGTCATGACCGACAAGCGGCCGTGCGACGCGGTCATCATGGCCATCGTCGACTCATGGGAAGTCGATGGTCAGGAAAAGTACAACAAGGGCGAGGCCGCCTAACGGCTAACAGGACGCCATGAACGACCGCGAGATACAATCCATCATCGACCGCGTGATGCGCGAGGTCGGCGGCTCCACCAGCGCGCCACCTGCAACGCCGCCACCGGCGGGACGCCCCGCGCCCCGCTCGTCAGGCTATAGCACGGCCCCGGCCGCGCCGGCTTCCGGCGGCGATTACGGCGTCTACCCCACGCTCGACGAGGCGGCGGCCGCCGCGCGCGCCGCCTTCGAACGGCTCAACGCCATGCCCCTGGCTATCCGTCAGGACATGATCGACCACATGCGCCGGGCCGCTCGCGAGAATGCCTTGCCTCTGGCCGAAATGGCCCAGAGTGAGACGGGCATGGGGCGCGTGGAGGACAAGGTCCTCAAGAACAGGCTCAACGCCGACAAGGCCCCCGGCACCGAGGCGCTGCCCTCGCACGCCTGGAGCGGCGACCACGGGCTGACCCTGGTCGAGTATGCGCCCTATGGCGTGATCGGGTCGCTGACGCCCAGCACCAACCCCACCAGCACGATCATCTGCAACGGCATCAGCATGGTGGCGGCGGGCAATGCGGTGGTCTTCAACGCCCACCCCAACGCCTACCGCTCAACCAACCGCACGGTGCAGATTCTCAATCAGGCTATCATGGCCGCCGGCGGTCCGGCCGACCTGCTGACTTGTGTGGCCCGACCGACACTGGAATCAGCCCAGGCTCTCATGAGCCACAAGCTCATCCGCCTGCTGGTCGTCACCGGGGGTACGCCCGTGGTGCGGGCGGCCATGCAGAGCGGTAAACGGGCCGTCTGTGCCGGGCCGGGCAATCCGCCGGTCGTCGTTGATGAGACGGCCGACATCGCCCAGGCCGGCCGCGATATCGTCATCGGCGGCTCGTTCGACAACAATATCGTCTGCACGACCGAGAAGGAGACGTTCGCCGTGGCCTCAGTGGCCGACGAGCTTATCCGCGTGATGACGGCCAACGGCGCCGTCCGCCTCGATTCGTGGCAATTCAACCGGCTATGGAAGGCCGTGACGGTCGCCGACCACGGCCCGCGCAAGTACGCCGACATGAACAAGGCATTCATCGGCAAAAACGCGTCGGTTCTGCTGGCCGAGATCGGCATCAGCGCCGGGCCGGAGGTGCGCCAGATCGTCGTCGAAGTGGATCAGAATCACCCCGTCGTCTGGTCAGAACAGATGATGCCCATCATGCCCGTGGTGCGGACGGCCAACGCCGACGAAGCCATCGACCTGGCGATCGAGGCCGAGCACGGCTTCCGGCACACGGCCGTGATGCACTCCAAAAATCTCGATAACCTGAGCCGCATGGCTCGGGAGATCGATTGTAGTATTTTCGTCAAGAATGGCCCCTGTCTGGCCGGGTTAGGCTATGGGGGCGAGGGATTCTGCTCCTTCACCATCGCCAGCCCGACCGGCGAAGGATTAACCGGGCCGATCAGCTTCAGCCGCATCCGCCGCTGCACACTGGTCGACTCCTTCCGTATCGTATGATGACCGCACCCGCACTCGCCCTGCTCGAGTTCAACAGCATCGCCGCCGGCATCGAGGCCGGGGACGCGATGGTGAAGCGCGCGCCGGTGGAGCGTATCCTGGCTGGCACTATCCAGCCGGGCTACTACCTGGTCCTGGTGACGGGCGAGGTGGCCGACGTGAATGAGTCGGTGGGCGCGGGCTTGCTGACCGCAGGCGATTGCCTTCGCGACCGGCTGCTGCTGCCCAACGTCCACCCCGGCGTGGTGGCCGCCCTGCAAGGCGAGCGTCCTGCGGCCGCCGCCGATGCTTTGGGCATCGTGGAAACGGCCACCGTGGCCGCCGCCATCCTGGCCGCCGACGCGGGATTGAAAGGGGCCGAGGTGCAGCTCAACCAGCTGCGGTTGGGCGATGGGCTAGGCGGCAAGGGGCTGGCGTTGTTCGGCGGACTGGTGTCCGACGTAGAAGCGGCCGTCGCTATCGGCGGCGACGTCGTGTCGGCCCAGGTGATCCGCCGGGCTGTCATCGCCCAATTGCACGGCGAGATGTGGGATAACGTCAACAGCAGCGGCCGCTTCGGCGATCACTTTACCTGGCCGCCGATGTAACTGGTTTCTCTATGCAACTTGCGCGCGTAACCGGAACAGTCGTAGCGACACGAAAATATGAAGGCCTGCGAGGCATCAAATTCCTGATCGTCCAGCCGCTGAGCAAGACCCAGGAGCCGGCCGGCGAGCCGGTCGTGGCCGCCGATGCCACCGCCCAGGCCGCGCCGGGCGAGCTTGTCTTCATCGTCGGCAGCCGTGAGGCGGCCCAGGCGTTGCCGGAGACGTTCGTACCCGTCGACCACGCCATCGTCGGCATCGTCGACGATGTGGACAGACCCTCTCGTTAAGGACCCTATGTATATCGGACTCGTCACCGCCACAGTCGTCGCCACCATTAAGCATCCGGCCTTCGAAGGGCGGAAGCTATTGCTGGTGGAACGGCTCGATCTGGACGGGAAGCCGACGGCCGACTACGACATCTGCGTCGACACGGCCCGCGCCGGAGTGGGCGATCGCGTGCTGGTGCTGGACGAAGGCAACGGCGCGCGGCAGGTGCTCAACCAGAAGACCGCGCCTATCCGCGCCGTGATCGTCGGGATCGTCGATGACGTGGCGCTCGTCGATAGCGCCACGCCCTAGTCGTTACTTCGCGTCGTACGCCGGGATTTCCACCGGGCGGCCGCCGCTCTCTGTCAGGTAGTGCGGCACCCAGGCCACCCCGAACAACGTCACGCGCACGTCGGTCTTGCGCGGTGAAACAGGGATCTCTGTCGTATCGCTGATCAGTGCCTCGTACTTGCCTCGGGCCTCGTCGAGCGCCCCTTCCATCTCGGCCTTCAGGTCCTCAAGCTGCTTCTTGAAGTCGTCGATAGCCCGCTGCGACTCCTTGACGTTCGCCTCGGCTTTCTCGGCCATGCGACGCTTGGAGAGCGACGGGTTCAAGCTGCGACGCTTGCCGCCCAGAAAGCCCAGCAACGTTTCGGCATGCTTCATATATTCTTCGCCGCGCCGCGCCTTGAGATCGGCTTCCTCTTTGTTCAGCTTGCTCTCCTCGCGCTTCAGCTTATCTTCCAGCGAGCGTTGTTTAGTCTCGAATCGTGCCCTGACCTTGTCCAGCTCCGTCTCCGCCAGAGCGCCGGCCGCGTCGCGACAACGCTTCTCAAACTCGGCGTCGCTGACTTCCGGCCCCGCGTAGACCTTCAGCTTGTCGTTGGCGCGAATGTTGACCGTACCGTTACGATAGACATAATCAGCGAAATCGGTCTCCAGCGCGCGTAGTTGCTTGGCATCGGCCAGCGGCCCGCTAAGAGCGGCGAACCGAGCATCGCGCATGGGTGCGCGGTCAAGACCCCGGTCGTCGACCGGCGGGCATTCATCATCTTCCCAGCGAACGACGGCCTGCGGTTCCGGCTCGGAGATGAATGCCGCCCGGGTGATCTCGGTGTTCAGGTTATATTTGGCGTTGGTCAGCCGCACCTCGGCCTGAGCCAGCAGCGCCGGACGATAGAGAATGGCCTGCGTGTCACGCGATCCCGCATCCAGATAGTAGCGTTGCTTTTCGGCCGCCTCGATCAGCGACAGGTTGGCCGGCAGAAAATACTCCCCCGCGCCGTTGGGCACGGGCGGCCGGGTCATTGTGCCAATCGCCTCGGGCGCGGCTTCGACCTGGCTGGGTTGAGTCGCCGCAGGAGCAGACGCGGCGGCGGTCGGGGTGGCGGCGGCTTTGCTTGCGCTCTTCGGAGTATCCACACCCTTCAGTGCATTCAGCGCCGGAATCTGGGCGCGAGTCAGCGGACCGGCCAGATAGTTCATAGCCCAGCGCGTCTGGAACAGCAGCGGCTTCTTCTCGTGGACGTTGCGCATCACAAAGACGCGCTTGCCAATGCCGGAGATGAGACGATCCAGCTCCTTGATGTCCACGGCCCCGGCGGTAGCGCTGGTCAGGCCATCGAGCAGCCGGGCCTTGTCCTGCTCGGTACCCAGCTTGCCGATGAACCATGTCCCCGTGTTCGACAACCCCTTATAGTCAATGTCGACCGGGTTCTGCGTAGCCAGCACCATGCCCACACCGAACGCGCGGGCTTGTTTCAACATGCGCAACATAACCGTTTTCGACGGTGGATTGCTCAGCGGCGGCATATAACCGAATATCTCGTCGAAATAGACGATCGCCCGCAGCGAGCTTGTGCCGCTCTGGCTACGCATCCAGGTCTCGATATTGGAGTAGAGCAGCGTGACGAAGAACATGCGCTCCTCTTCACTGAGATGGGCGATGTAGAAGATTGAGTGGCGAGGGCGGCCGTCGGCGGTATAGAGCAAGGCCTGGATGTCGAGCGGCTCGCCCTCCATCCACGGCTGGAAGCTGGGTGAGGCCAACATGCTGTTGATGCGCATGGCCAGCGCGAAGCGATCTTTCTCGGGGAAGAAGGAGTTGACGTCCAGGACACCCAGCTTGGTGAAGGGCGGCGTCTGGATCTGCATGATCAGCTCGCCCAGATCGATGCTGTGGCCCTGCTGCCAGGCATTGGCCAGGATATTGGAGATGAGGATATGTTCGCGGCTCTGGACGGGGTCGATGTTCTTCAGGCCGGTCAAGCTCAGGAGCGCCGTCACTGTACCGCTGATCTGTTCGCCCAGGACCTCCTCGTTGCCGGCCCACGGCAGCGACGGCGCCCCCATGGAAGCCAGGACGCTGAGCGGCACGCCGGCCGTTGTACCGGGGGTGTAGACGGTGAAGTTGACGCTATCGGCCAGTTGCTGCAACCGCTGCGGTTCGATGCCCCAGTCAGACAACCCCTTGCGCCATAAATCGGCCGTTTCCGTGGCAACTTGTTCCTCGGTCTTGCCCTCCTTGCGGGCCTGATCGGCGTTAATCCACGGCTGGAAGTCGCTGGGCAGCAGGTTGGGGAAATGCAACAGCAGATTGGTCAGGTCGCCCTTGGGGTCGATTATCAGCGCGGGCACCTGATTCAAGGCAGCCTCTTCCATCATATCGACGCATAAGCCGGTCTTGCCTGAACCGGTCATGCCGACGATAACAGCGTGAGTAGTCAAATCCTCGGAATCATAGCGCAGCACGTCGTCGGTCAGCGCAGTTGTCTTCGGATCCCATACCTTGCCCAGAAAATATTTACCGTCCATAGGAGTCATGCTCAAAAACCTCCAACACTATTTTAGCTGATGCGGCCGGGAATGGTAAATTATCGGCCGGGAATGGGATGTGGGTGAACGCAGAGAATAAGCGAGACACGGGGGGGGAAATCAGGCCATTCGGCAGAAAAGCGAAAAGCCGCGCTCATCACCAGCGCGGCTTTTCTATAAGGAGTGGAAACCACCGACAGCCGCTTATAACCAATACCTCATATCTATTTATTATTTACTATCTACCAGTACAACGCTTATTGGCGGCCGATACAAACTTAGTGGCGGGACTGAGCGCGCATCGGGGCGGGTGTCCGATGCATGCCGCCGGGCATCGTCGGTCGAGGATGGGTGCGGCCGGTCGGTCCTCGGCGGGTCGTCACCGGCTCGTCCTCGACGAGAGTCATTTGTGGCTCGCGCACAGGCGCATCATGCGGCGGTTGCATACCCGCTCGGGCGGCCGAGGCCGGTTGCCGGGCAGGACGAGCGTTGCCGGCCAGGTCAAAGAGGTGCTCGCCGGCCACCGAGAACGCGCCGATGAACAGGATGCGGGTTAGCAGTACCAGTCCGGCGACGAATATCGGCACCATCTTGAGCAGCGTCGCCCGGCCAAGGACTTCGTTGCCAAAATCATGGCTCAGCAACGTCAACGACACCGCCCACCAGGTCATGACGGCGTTCATGGTCGCGCCCAACAGCCAGGCGCCCATCAGGAACCAGACGGCTCGCGGCTCTTCACGGCCGCGCTCCGGAGTGAAGATGCGAGCCAGTCCGGCGAAGTCGATGGCGCAGAAAGCGATGGCCAGAATCATCGCCCAGGTGATGCCCAAAAAGGCTTTACCACCGAGGATGCTGTCCAGGGCAAAACGTGTCGTATCAAAATTGAACGCTTCAAACGCGATGAGCGAGACCGCGAAAAAAGCGCCAATCACCAGCTTGCGCGATGGGCTGCCTAAATGAGCCTCAAACGGCGAAGCGGTGGCGAACCGGTCAAAGAAGTTAGATTGCTGCATCGAAACATCTCCTCACTAGCGTGTCTTCAAGATTGAAAACGACCTCTTCGCCTGCTTTCTCTGCCTGAAATAGAGAGGGAGCCGGTGTGCTCTCACATCCGGCTCCCGGTCAGAGAGTGGTGGAGGGAAGAGGTTGACTTATATAGACATCATAGTACAGATGTTCTATCTGTCAACCCCTGTTGGGATATACTGGCGATAAGTGGGGGATATATTGGGGATAAGTGAAACTACTAGCGGTTAGTAATGGCTGAATAGTCGCCCGGCTCGACACCCGGCCCATAGCGAAAGACATTGGGCCAGGGGATGTAATTGCTGATGAACAGTCGCTCATCGATGAGCTGATTGTCGGCGTTGAAGACGCGACGGCCGACGATGACGCGCGCGCCCTCGGCCTTCCAATCGTACTGTTCGGCCGTGCCCGGGGCGATGTTTTCGTCATACTCCCAGACATCTTCGGATGGCGCGGGAGTGATATTCTCGAAGACCGGTTCGTCCTTCTCTACCCGACGGCCCATGCTGGTGCTGTAGAACTTGAAGGTCAGTGATTCGTTCTCTTCGTTGTAGTAGTTCTCGATCAGCAGGTGGTACGGGGTGTTGTTGATGAAGCGGAAATCCACCAGCGGCGTGAAGACGGTCGCGTCCATGCCCGGCCCTTCGCCGTCGTTGTAGTAGTTGACCATGTAGCCGTGCTCCCAGCGCTCGACAATGGGGAATCCGGCCCAGAAAGCGGTCTGATAGAGCGTCGTGCTGACCTGGCAGACGCCGCCGCCGACTCCCTCGATGGTGCGGCCGCCAATGATAATCAGGCCAACCTCGTAGCCGTCGGATTCGCTGATGGAACCGAGGTAACGATTGAAGGAGAACTCCTCGCCCGGGGCGATGACGATGCCGTAGAAGTTGGCCGCCGAGCGAGCGATGTTGTGCTTGCGGGCGTCGGACGAGCCGTAGAACCAGGTCGTTGCCTCGGAGATCAGCTCGGTGATACCCAGATCGGCCGCCGTCGCGCCCGAATGCGCCGCGGGGACGATATCCTTGACGATGAGCGGTACGGCATGATTGTCGGTGTTAATCTGGGCCACAAAACGTTGCAGCGTCGCTTCTACGTCCAGCTCGCGGCCGTTGACATGGGGTGAGACCAGCACCAGCTCGCCCGTATCGTCATTGAAATAGTAGCGGGCGTTGACCGGCTCGCGGTAAATCTGCGTGCCAAACTGCGACAGCCAGTTGCGGGCGGCATTTTCATCCACTTGCATCCGGTTTTCCAGACGGCCATTCGCACCCTCAACCTGCTCCACGCGCACCCAGCGAGCCAGTTCCTCGCGCGGCAGAGTGACGCCGGTCAGGTCAAGATCGGCTAGCGGCTCCTGGAAGTAGAAATTGATCGGTGAAGCCAGTGTGCGTTGCAGGCGGGCCGACGTCTCCGGGTCATCATAGGCCGTCGGATAGACGTTGTGGGTCAATAACCCGACGCGAGCATCGGCGAAGGTGCGTATCGGTTCCATCAGCTGAGCGCGAAGGAATTGACGATCGATGGTGCGGCCAACCTGGGCCGGGCTGTACGTGGGCACGCCGTTTTCGTCCGAGCCCCAGGAGGCGTTGCGGGCGTTACGTTCAACCTCAGGCGAGATGGTCGCCAGGGCGCGGTCCAGTTGGCCTTCGTCGAATATGACGACGGGCGCAACGGCTCGGCCATAATACCAGCTTTGGAAGGTGTCCTGGAGCCTGCGTAACGGGCCGCCCGTGCGACCGACGTCGAACGCTTCATTGGCGGTCGTTTTAGCGTCGACGACGATGCCCAACTGAGCGGGAGCGAACGTCCACTCCTGCCCTGTGTCGGGGTCAGTTAAGGTGATAGTGCCGGCGCTGGAATAAGAAGATGCGTCACGCAGAGCAGCGGCGGCGGCTTCAGGGGTCATGCCGCCCACGTCGATTCCCTGAACGGTGACGCCAGTGTAGATGCGGCCGTTATGGTCGGCCCGGTAAAGCGTCAGGATCGCGCCCAGAAACAGCGCGAGTACCGCCAGGGTAATTAGCGGCGGGATGAGGAAAAACCCCAGCTTGCGGCCGAGGTGATTATTGGCTCGGGATGGCGGTGAAATAGCCTGCATAATATCGGTCCAATTAGAACTCGAAGGATTCTAACATGCTTGCGTGACGAGGGGATAAAGACTTAGGGAGAACTTATACCGGCGGCGGCGGCCGCCGCGCCCAGACCAGTTCATATTCCATCTGCCAGGGCTGGGTGACGACGTCGACGAGGCCCAGCGCTGTTAAACGC
>WBZO01003004.1_pt1 | contig 20587 bp, 13 predicted proteins | sample 5204261 | NCBI WGS metagenome assembly WBZO01 (sample SAMN12412400, study PRJNA552823) | activated sludge metagenome | isolation source: activated sludge from anammox sidestream of wastewater treatment plant... | place: USA: North Carolina | collected 2017-09 | reverse complement strand
GATGGACGGTTTTGATAACGATTGGATAATTTCAGGAAACCGGAGATTTATTACTTACACAAACCTCAATCCGGGCAAATATATTTTTAAAGTGAAAGCCACGAATAGTGATGGTATCTGGACAGGAAACGAAAAAAGTATTTTTGTTAACATCGGAGCCCCATGGTGGCGAACCGGCTGGGCTTATGCAATGTATGTAATTATAATTTTCGCAGGAATATTTTCTATTAGAAAAATCGAAATGAATCGTTCAAAACTTCGAAACGAATTAAAGATGCGCGAATTTGAAGCTAAGAAACAACGTGAACTCGAAAATATAAAATCAAGATTTTTTGCAAACCTTTCGCACGAATTCAGGACTCCGCTTACTCTTATCCGCGGACCAATAGAAGAACTGATAAACGGAGACACAGTAGATAATAAAGAAGAGTACTATGAATTAATTAAGCGTAACAGCGAAAAACTTCAGGAACTGATTGACCAGCTTTTGGAACTGACTCAACTGGAAAATGCTGCAATTCCGTTAAAAGCAAAAAAGGAAAATCTTGTAAGTCTTGCAAGAGGATTGCTTTTTGCATTTGAAGCGCTCGCGAAACAAAAAGAAATTAAACTTTCATTTTCATCTTCTTCAGAAAAATTTATTTGCTGGATTGACAGAGACAAACTTGAAAAGATAATTAATAATCTTTTATCAAATGCGATTAAGTTTACACCGGCAAACGGAGATGTGTCAATAAATATTCAGTACGCGAAAGTAGATGGAAATAAATTTGCTGTTGTGGAAGTATCCGATTCAGGTATTGGAATTCCTGAAGACAAGCTTGAAAATATTTTTGATCGCTTCTTTCAGGTGGATGATTCTTCACGGAAAAAATATAAAGGATCCGGGATCGGTCTTGCTCTGGTTAAGGAACTTACTGATTTACACAAATGGAATATTAGTGTTGTCAGCGAATTGGGAAAAGGAACAATCTTCACTCTCCGGATTCCACTATCGGATCATTATCTAAGTGAAGATGAAAAAGTAATTGGTTCGGAAGTTTACGCTAATGAAGAAACTTATCAGTTAGAAATATCAGAAGAAAAGAAATCAGATGAGTTAGATAAAGAAATCGAACAGGAACTTATAGAAAAGAAAAAGAAACTCGAAGCTAAACCAACTATTCTGATTGTAGAAGACTCAGAAGATGTTAGAACTTACTTAACAAGTCTGTTGAAAAATGAATTTCAAATGAACGAAGCAGTTGATGGTGAAGATGGAATAAAAAAAGCAGCCGAGTTTTTGCCCGATCTGATTATCAGCGATGTTATGATGCCCGCGATGGATGGTTTTGAGTTCTGCAAAAAAATAAAAACTGATTGGCTTACAAGTCACATACCTGTAATTCTTCTTACTGCAAAAGCAAATGTTGAAAGTAAAATTGCCGGACTTGAAACAGGTGCAGATGATTATCTGACTAAACCATTCAGCTCCAAAGAATTATTTGCACGAGTTAAAAATCTCCTCGAACAAAGAAAAATACTACGTGAGAGATTCAGCAAAGAAATCAAAGTTGAACCAGCTTCAATAGCTGTTAATTCTATTGATAATGAATTCCTCGAAAAAGCTTTTGCAGTTGCTGAAAAAAATCTTTCAAATACTGAATTCAATTCTGAATATTTTGCTAAAGAGATGTTTCTGAGCAGAAGCCAATTACACCGTAAAATATTAGCAGTTATCGGGCAGGCTCCGGGTGAATTTATCAGAACATTCCGATTAAAAAAAGCCGCCTCATTAATTCTTGAAAAAAGATTAAGCATAACCCAGATTGCATTTGAAGTCGGATTTAGCAGTCCGTCTCATTTTACAAAAGCCTTCCGGCAGCAATTTAATTGCCTCCCAACAGAGTTTACAGAGCGAACTAAATTTTAAGTTCGTTTAACTCCAAATACATACTTTTCGCAACAAATCCGCTATTTATTGACACACCTGCGACAGCAGCCGTCTGCTGGAGAAACTAACTTTACCCAATCAATTAATAATAATTTTTTAAGAAGAGGTTTATGATGAATCGTTTTTTACTAAAGAGGAATATTAGTCAATTTCTGCTACTCGTTGCGACAATAACTTTGTTGTTCTTTTTTGATGTCCTATCTCAGCAGCCTCAATTGATCTGGTTAGGTACGCTTGGAGGAGATGATAGCGAAGCTCGTGCAGTTTCAGATAATGGTTCGGTTGTGGTTGGTGTTTCACAAGATGCGAATGGAAATCCACGGGCATTCAGATGGACTATACAAACTGGAATTCAGGATTTAGGTACGTTGGGCGGAAATGGGAGTGTAGCGGCTGATGTTTCTGCTGATGGTTCAATTATCGTTGGATGGTCTGATGATGCTAATAATATTTATCGTGCCTTTAAATGGACCGAGTCAACAGGAATGCAGGATTTAGGCGCTGGTGATTACAGCACAGCTCATGGAATCTCTGCAGATGGAACAGCTATTATTGTTGATATATATCCAAATGCTTATCGCTGGACTCAAGCCGGAGGTCTTCAAGACTTAGGAACTCTAGGAGGCAGTTCCTCTGGTGCAAATGATATATCGGCTGATGGTTCAATGATTTGTGGTTATTCTTATGTCAGTGCAGGTGATCCATACGCTTTTCGTTGGGTTGATACACTTGGAATGGAACAGATTGGCACTTTCTACAGTTTTGCATTAGGAATATCTGGAGATGGAAATACAATCACTGGATTTGAAACAGGCAGTGCAGGGTTATACAAAGCTTTTCGCTGGACACAGAGTGGTGGTTTTGAATTTGATATTGCTGGAAATTTCAGTCAGGGAAATGCTGTCTCGGAAGATGGAAGTATTATTGTTGGTTCATTTGGCAATGGTGCATTTCGGCTTTCAAATGTAGGCGGGCTGGAAGAATTAAATCAAACCTATTCAAGTTTATTAACATCAGGCTCTGAATTATCAAATGCATTGGGAATTTCTTTAGATGGTCAGTTTATTGTTGGAGAAGGAACTAATGGCATAACCTCTCAGAATGAAGGATTTCTTTTAGCTGTAAACGGAATAAACTCTGTCGATGAATTATCGGATTATCCATCGGGATTTCATTTAAATCAAAACTATCCAAACCCATTTAATCCTTCAACAACAATTTCGTTTTTAGTACCGAATGAAGAATTTGTTTCACTAAAAGTTTATAACTCATTAGGCGAAGAAGTTGCAGAATTAGTGAATGAAACAAAACCTGCAGGTAATTATTCGGTTACATTTGATGCAAGCGAACTAACAAGCGGAATCTATTTTTATAAACTTTCTGCAGGCGATTTCACACAAACGAAAAAAATGATTTATCTCAAATAAAAATTTTCAGGAGGATAAAAAATGAAACTCAAATCTCAATTAATATTTACGTTGATAATATTTATCACAATTTCAATTCGGATTAATTCACAATCGTTTACCTGGTTGGGTACATTGGGCGGTGATGAAAGTGAAGCCTTTGCTGTTTCGAATGACGGTTCTATTGTAGTTGGTGAAAGTAAAAACAGCAATGATGAAGATAGAGCATTTCGTTGGACTGTTAGTGGAGGAATGCAGACACTGAGTGGAACATCGAATATTGAAAGCATGGCAAGTTCGATTTCGTCAGACGGAACAATAATAGTAGGAACAACCGAAGACGAATTTGGAACCGAGAAAGCTTTTCGTTGGACTGAGACAAATTCACTTGAATATTTAACGCAATTAGGCGGTGATCCATTCATAGAAAGTGATGCACAGGGTATTTCTGCTGATGGCTCAAGAATAGTTGGTCAGATACAAAATACTTCTGGCGAATACAGAGGGTTTATATGGGCTGAATCTTTTGGTATGAAAGAACTGGATGTGTTAATTGGTGGGGATTCAACATCACTAGTTAATTCCATTGATGGTGATGGCAGTTTATTAGTCGGATGGTCGTCAGATGAAAATTATAATCAGAGACCTGTTGATTGGAGAGATTACATTAGTAATGCAATGCCTATTCCTGTAATATCGGGTAATGGTGTAGCAGAGGCGATTTCTGAAAATGGAATCTATGCAGTTGGCAGAATTATAATGAACGGAAACGAAATGCACGGATTCAGATGGCACAAAGTACCACCTGGATATTGGGATCCCGAGGTCGATCTTGGATTTTTGTCAGGTATTACCAACCCGGAAGTTTGTTATGCTCTCGATGTTTCAGATGATGGTCTTGTTGTTGGTTTTACTACAGGGCAAAATCCTAATGGAATAGTTGCATTTTTATGGGGACAAATAAACACTTTAACCAATGTGATGTACGATCTGAATGTTGTTTATTCAAATCTAATAAACCAATCAGGATATTTACTGCAAGCAAACACGATCACACCGGATGGAAGATTTATAGTTGGACAGGGCTATCGTCCGTCTTTACAGAGGTATGAAGCTTTTTTACTCGATAGGGGAGAGCCGACATCTGTTAATGAATCAAATTTAGCTTTAGATAAATATTCTCTAGAACAAAATTATCCCAACCCATTTAATCCTTCAACAACAATATCATTTTCAATTCCAAATGAAAGTTTCGTTTCTCTAAAAATTTTCAATTCATTGGGAGAAGAAGTGGAGGAGTTAGTGAATGAGACTAAACCAGCTGGTAAGTATTCAATAGACTTTAATGCAAGTGAGTTGACTAGTGGAGTGTACTTTTATCGATTGAGGACGAAAGGTCCTGAAATAAATTCAGAACAAGGAATAATCCAGACAAGGAAGATGATTCTTGTTAAATAATAAAAGAAACAAAACAGCAGGGGAGAAAACTCTTGAAGAAATTCAAAGCAGAGAAAAAAAAGCGAGACTTATTATGATGATAATTTTTTTCATCATTGGGCTGGCTGCTATGATGATAATACTTGGTATTTTAAGTTCATTATGAAACTGCTGCAAAAACATATTTCGAAAATCATTTATCTTTTAACTCTTGTAATTCTCATTCTATTTCTTGAAAGGATCATTTAATATGAAAAACATTCTCTCAACAATTACAATAATATTTTTAATTATGAGTGTTGTATCCAAAGCACAGGATATAACCAATACACTCGCACCAAATGGAAATTTCAAAGTCAAAGACAGTTCAACAGATTATCTAAACCTTGATCAGACAACTGGCAATCTTTCATTATTTAGAAACTTTATTTTATCTGAAAACAGCGGAGGTTTACAATTAGGATTTGTATTTAAAGGATATAATAAATTTATACATACGTATTACGGCAATGGCACTGCCGGTCTAAATACTTTTATTGGAATGAATTCCGGAAATTTTACAATGGGAGGTACAGTTACTTCTGGCAGCTATAACACTGGTGTTGGGTATGAGTCACTTACATTTAATACAACAGGTTCATGGAATTCTGCTTTCGGAACATTCTCACTTTCCAACAACACAACAGGATACAATAACTCGGCATTCGGTTATCAGTCCCTTGGCTCAAATTCAACAGGAAGTAATAATTCAGCTTTCGGAGTCCATTCACTGTATAACAACAACGCAAATGAAAATACTGCATTCGGAAATAACAGTTTATATTCAAACACGACAGGTGTAAACAACACTGCAGTTGGGTTCAACGCCTTATACGATAATGAAACCGGTTGGAATAACACTGCAGTTGGTCATCATTCATTGGAGAATAACACAGGCAATTACAACACTGCTATTGGATATAATGCAGGTTCAAATGTAACAACAGGTGCAAACCTTACTTTAATTGGAATTGATGCAAATCCATCTTCACCAACAGCAACAGACCAGGTAACGCTTGGAAATCAATTCGTTAGTTCTCTGCGCTGTAATGTTCAGACTATTACAAGTCTTTCAGATGCAAGAGACAAGAAAAATATAACTGACTTAACTCTTGGGCTTGACTTTATCACAAAACTAAAACCAAGACAATTCAACTGGGACAGGAGAGAATGGTATGAAGGAGGAATATCAGACGGAAGCAAAATACAGGAAACACCAACAGCAGGATTCATAGCGCAGGAATTCGATGAAATTCAAAAATCTGAAAATGCAGAATGGCTAAATCTTGTATTAAAAGATAATCCTGACAAATGGGAAGCAACTTATGGAAATCTACTGCCTGTGATAGTTAAAGCAGTTCAGGAGTTGAAAGCTGAGAAAGACGAGGAGATAGCTGAATTAAAAATTGAAAATGAAAAATTGATTGAACGGTTAAATAAATCTGAGGAAGCTCAATTAGTACTTATAAAAAAGTTGGAGCAGATCGAAACAAAAGAAGAACTATTCAAAACTGAATTTGTAAACCACGAAAATAATAAACAATAAAACTTTTCAGGAGAAAAATGAAAACCATCGCATTAAAAATTATTTTCTCAGTACTTGTTGTGTCATCAATTATTTCGGCACAAAACATTACCAACACACTTGGAACTAATGGTTCATTTAAGATTAAAGACGGAACCACAGACTATCTAAATCTTGATCAGACAACTGGAAATATTTCTCTGCTTAGAAATATTGAGATTGGTGGCGTAATTAATAGTACAAGCACGAGGGGAGTGATTACAAAAAACGGACAAAGATTTATTCATAACTACCAGGCTCCCGGTACACTTGGTTATAATACGTTTATCGGAGTAGCTTCGGGAAATTTCACTCTTAGCGGTAGTGGAGGCGCAAGCAGTTACAATACGTCTGTTGGTTATCAAAGTCTATCTTCATTAACAACCGGAAGTCAAAACTCATCTTTTGGCGCTTTTTCACTTGCCATAAACAATTCTGGTAATAATAATTCGGCGTTCGGCTACTCTTCGATGTTCAATAACAATACTGGGTCGGATAATTCATCATTCGGACGATATTCGCTTTACAATAACACCGGCGGCAACAATAATTCTGCATTCGGATTTCAATCGCTAAATCAAAATTCTATTGGAAACAACAATTCAGCTTTTGGATCCAGTTCATTGTTTATGAATACTGGTAATAATAATTCAGCTTTCGGATATGGTGCACTTACAAATAATACCGCTGATGATAATTCAGCATTCGGTTATCGTTCATTATTCGTAAACACTACAGGAATTTGGAACTCATCGTTCGGAAGTTCTGCTCTGTCCTTTAATTCAACGGGGTCAGGAAATTCTGCATTCGGATTTTTTTCACTATATAATAACAATACAGGTTTCCAGAATGCTGCATTTGGGAGCTTATCGCTTCGGCAAAACACCACAGGTGCAAATAATTCAGCGTTTGGTCATTCTGCACTTTATAATAATTCTATTGGTTCGGGTAATTCAGCATTTGGCTCGCTTGCACTTTCCTCTAATACGTCAGATTATAATTCAGCATTTGGCTTTAGTGCTCTTTATACTAACACAAATGGCTACTCAAATTCTGCATTCGGTTGGAATGCACTACGTAATAGCAATGGAATTGGTAACACAGCGGTTGGCACAGAGGCTCTTTTCACCAAAACCGCCGGTGATCAAAACACATCTATTGGCTACTTCTCTGGGTACAATATTACCACAGGAAGTAACAATATAACTATTGGATATAATGCACAGGTGCCGAACAATGCTGGTAGCAACCAAGTTCGCATTGGTGATGTTTCAATAAATTATGCTGGTATCCAGGTAGCATGGACAATAACAAGCGACAGAAGATGGAAAGAAAATATACAGCCATTAAATCTTGGGCTCAACTTTATATCAGAACTCAATCCCGTTTCTTACACAAGAACGAATGATGAAAGTCATAAGAATGAATTTGGATTAATAGCTCAGGAGATAGAAGAAGTTCTTGATGAGTACGGAATTGAAAACACAGGTATGCTGACCAAAACAGAAGAAGGAATGTATGAATTACGTTATAACGATTTGCTCGCACCGATGATAAAAGCGATACAAGAACTTAAACTTGAAAATGATAAACTCAGATCAGAATTAGAATCACTAACAGGTTTAAAAGAAGAATTGGTAGAAATAAAAAATGGAATAGCTCAGTTAATAGTTCATCAAACTATTAAAGATGAAACTGGCCGATTTTCTACTCTAAATCAAAAGATGAGTGAAGAATGAAAAATTTTGTTTTTATTGCACTCATACTCAGTATATCAAAATTTTTGACAGCACAAAGTTCGATGATTTATGAACCAGGAAGTTCAATTGAAGTAACTACGGGTGCTGATATTTGTGCAGACAATGTGATGATTCAAGGGACTTATACTGGTTCAGGGACCTTGTGTAATGGTCCACTACCTGTTGAATTAACTTTATTTACGGCAGCACTGAATAAAAATGAGATTAATCTTTTCTGGAAAACAGAAACGGAAGTTGACAATTTTGGTTTCAATGTCGAACGAAGAGTAAAGGAAAGTGAATGGACCAAAATTTCATTCATCGAAGGACACGGTAACTCAAATTCACCAAAGGAGTACAACTACACGGATAAAGACCTGTTTGCTAACGGAAGTAAATTTCAATACAGGCTGAAGCAAATAGATACAGATGGTCAATTTGAATATTCCGATATTGTTGAAGTCGAGGTAGTCCCGACACAATATGATCTGTCACAAAACTATCCAAATCCATTTAACCCAACTACTACAATCAGATTTTCATTGCCGCAGGCAGAGCAGCTAAAAATTAATTTATACAATATGCTCGGTGAACTGGTAAAAACTTTAGCTGATGGAACTTATGAAATTGGATATCACAAAATTTTAGTTGATGCAGCAAGTCTTCCGAGTGGAACTTATGTCTACAGAATAGAAAGCCCAGGCTTTGTTCAGGTAAAAAAGATGGTATTGTTAAAATAAAAAAGAAGTAAAGCTGATATGAATAATACCTTTAAAGAAATTAGAAGCAGTGAAAAGAGTGGAAAGCTTGTGATGATGGTAATCTTCTTAATTATTGACTTTGCAACTATGATGATAGTGCTTGGCATTGTTAGCTCATTCTGAAAGCAAGAATAAAATTAATATTAATTATTCTGAATTAAACGGAGGTAAAATGAAAAACATTCTTTCAACAGTCGTAATAATTTTTGTGCTTGTAAACTTTATATCCAACGCACAGGACATAACAAACACACTTGCACCAAATGGAAATTTTAAAGTCAAAGACAGTTCAACAGATTATTTAAATCTTAATCAGGCAACAGGTAATCTCTCTTTGTTCAGAAATTTTGAGCTTGGTGGTTATCCGAATTCAGGAATTAATTATGGTGTAATTACAAAAGGCGGGATAAGATTCATACACAATTACCAGGCATTTGGAAGCGATGGATATAATACTTTTATAGGTCTGAATGCAGGAAACTTTACTATGAGCGGTACCGCTGGGGAGTCAAGTTACAACACTGCAGTTGGTAATGAAGCACTTCAAAATTTGACAACAGGCTATTGGAATACAACAGTTGGTACTTATTCGCTCTATAATAATACAAGTGGGTATGGTAACTCTGCATTGGGATTAAATGCATTATTTTCAAATACTACCGGAGTTTTCAATACCGCAGTTGGTCAAGGAGCTTTATTAAATAACACAACAGCTAACGATAATACTGCAATTGGGTCTAATTCTTTAGCATATAATACAACAGGAGAACATAATACATCTGTTGGAGCTGCTTCTCTATATTTAAATAGTACTGGCAGTGAAAACTCAGCGTTTGGTTTTAATACATTAGCGTCAAATACAACAGGTTCATTTAATTCTGCTTTTGGTTCATCATCACTTCTTACAAATTCAACTGGTGCAAGTAATTCTGCTTTTGGATTTGAGTCTTTGAAACTGAATACAACCGGTATTGGAAATTCAGCTTTCGGTTATTTATCGCTTTTAAGTAATACAACCGGTAATGGAAATTCAGCTTTCGGATATATTGCACTTCAATCAAATTCAACTGGGTTTTTTAATACTGCCATTGGGCAAGGAGCCTTAGCAAACAATACTACTGCAAATGATAATACTGCGGTTGGTTCTAACTCCCTTTTCACAAACTCAAGTGGTAATAATAACTCTGCCTTTGGAGGCGCTTCTTTGTATTCAAACACCACTGGAATAGGCAATTCTGCATTTGGATTTAATTCTTTGGTTTCAAATGCAATTGGTCACAATAATTCGGCATTTGGAACTTTTGCACTACAAAATAATTTGAGTGATTATAACTCAGCATTCGGATTTAACGCTTTGTATGCAAATACAAGTGGATATTCTAATTCAGCTTTTGGATGGAATTCTCTAAGATTCAGTGAAGGCGTAGGAAATACAGCGGTCGGTACAGAGTCATTGTTCAATAAAACAACTGGTGATGGAAATACTTCCGTTGGTTATTTTGCCGGTTATAATATCACATCTGGTAACAACAATATAACAATCGGCTATGATGCTCAAGTTCCGAGCAATACCGGAAGTAATCAGGTTCGGATTGGTAACTCTTCAATAAATTATGCTGGTATCCAGGTATCTTGGACCGTGACAAGTGACAGAAGATGGAAGGAGAATGTTCAACCAACAAACCTAGGACTCAACTTCATATCAGAACTCAATCCTGTTTCCTACACAAGAAAGAATGATGAAAATCAAAAAACTGAATATGGTTTGATCGCTCAGGAAGTAGAGCAGATTTTAGAAGAGGAAGGAATTGAAAATACAGGTTTGTTGAATGTCACTGATGAAGGAATGTATGAATTACGTTATAACGATTTGCTTGCACCGATGATAAAAGCCATACAGGAATTGAAAGAAGAAAAGGATTTTGAGATAGCAAAGCTTAATGAAGAAAATGAAATATTAAAATCAGAAGTTGAAAATCTTCAATCATTAAAGAAAGAATTTACTGATTTACAAGAGCTGAAATCTGAACTTATCAATCAGATAAATATTCTTAGAGAAAAAAATTCTGAAGAAAAAATAAAATTTAGTTCAATAGAAAGTGAAAAGTGAATAAAATGAAAACAATACATTATTTAATCATAGCGTTGTTTTTAACAGAAATAGTTTTTGCTCAGAGCATAGTAATAGGTACCGGGTCGGTATTAGACATTGGCACTGGCTCTGATGTTTGTGCAGGTGTTTATGGAAATATTCAAGGCACAGTTACAGGAAATGGAACGCAGTGTGGTCAATCCCTTCAGCAAACATTTCAATTGACTGTTGCTGTTTCAAATGGCTGGAATATGGTATCTGTACCAGGTTTGCATCCGATTAACCAGAACGTGGATACCTGGTGGGCATTCAGAGATTTGTCTGCAAACGTATTTAAGTACGCAACTGGTTATCAAACAGTAACAGACGTAACACCGGGAATTGGATACTGGATGAAACACGCAGGAAACAGAACATACAACACAGGAGATGAATGGCCTGCAGGAGGAATACAAATAGTTACACACGATCCTGTAACAGCAGCAGCAGGATGGAATATGATTGGCGGATATGAATTGAGTGTAACAGCTTCACTTGTGTCAACCAATCCACCTGGATTACAGAGCGGACCAATTTATAAATATTCAAGTGGATATTCAGTTGCAACAACACTCGATCCGGGATATGGTTACTGGATAAAGCTGACGGGTGCAGGTCAGATAATAATACCTGAGTCATTGTCAAAAGAGGACAAACAAAAAGAATTTTTCCCTGATAGCTGGGGAAAGATACTTCTGACAGATGCGGAAGGCAGGCATTATACTTTGTATGCAATTAAAGAAGACTCACCAGATAAAGGGAATAGAGTTGACTTAGCGCAATATGAACTTCCGCCATCACCGCCATCGGGAATGTTTGACATAAGATATGGAAGCGGAAGAATAGCAGAAGATATAAACAGTTCAACGAAAACAATAGATATGTCCGGAGTAACATATCCTTTAACGGTAAGAGTAGAAAACATTGATTTAAGATTTCAGGATGAAACTGGAAAAAATATCAACTCTGTATTGAAATCGGGCGAAAGTTTGGAGATAACAAATCCGCTGGTAAATAAATTGAATGTAACAAAAGATATATTACCCAAAGAATATGCTCTTGAACAGAACTATCCTAATCCGTTTAATCCAACTACAACGATTCAGTTTTCAGTACCCAAACAAACTCAATTAAAAATAAACATATACAATACACTTGGTGAACTTGTTGCAACAATAGCAGATGGAATGTATCAAGCCGGATATTATAAAATAATGTTCGATGCAAGTAAACTCTCAAGCGGAACTTACATTTATCGTCTGGAAAGCAGCGACTTCGTTGAGGTTAAAAAAATGATTCTTATCAAATAGAAAGGAATAAATAAAAATGGAAAAAACGTATAATCAAATAAAGAAGAGAGAGAATTGTCTCATTTGTCGCAACCATTATCGTGTTTATTGTCGGCTTATCAGTTATGATGATAACGCTTGAAATAATCAGTTCACTCTAATCAAATATAAATATATAGGAGAAAAGAAGAATGAAATTAAGATTTACAATTCCTGTTGTTCTAATCTTTATAGCCGGATTATCTTTTGCACAGCAAAAATCTTATAAAGATAAACAGATGATAATTACACCTGATGGTAAATTACTATTACGCGCAGACGGAAGTATTATTTCTCAGGATTATAAAAAAGAAATTACCAACCAAATTCAATCGTTTAATGATGCCCCAATCGGTACACCTTTTAGCTGGGATGGAAATCTTGGTTTTTCTGCAGCCGGTCCGGATTATAATGTTCGGGCAATTGCAGTATCGGGTTCTGATGTTTTTGTTGGAGGAAGTTTCGTTGATGCGATAGCAGATGCAAATGCTGACCATATTGTTCGTTATAATCAGAAAAACAATACATGGCAATCACTTGGAACAGGATTAAACAACACCGTGCACGCAATAGCAGTTTCAGGAAATGATGTTTATGTTGGAGGCGAATTTACTGATGCAGGCGGAAATTTAAATGCAGATTATATCGCCCGCTGGGACGGAAGTAGTTGGAATGCACTTGGAACCGGATTAAATGATGTTGTTTATGCAATAGCAATTAGCAATAATAACGTTTTCGTTGGTGGAGATTTTACAAGTGCCGGAGGAAATTTTGAAGCAGATTATATTGTCGAATGGAACGGCACTTCCTGGGATCCAATGGGGCAATTAGATGGTTCTGTTTATGCGCTTTGTCCTTACGGATCCTCAGTTTTTGTGGGAGGAGCTTTCACTTCTTCCAGCGATGCAACAGCTGATTATTTTGCAATGTATGATGGCACTGATTGGGGCAGCCTTGGAGGTAGTTTAAATAACAAAGTATATGCAATTGCCGTTTCAGATAATAATTTATATATAGGCGGTGCTTTCACAAATGCTGATGGGCATCCAAATGCTGATGCGATTGCGCGTTTTGATTTGTCGAGTTTTTCCGGTTGGGATGCATTAGGCACTGGCTTAATAACAAATGAGTATCCGGATTTTTCGGTAAGATCATTAGCAGTCTCAGGTGATGATTTATATGCTGGTGGATACTTTTACAGCCCATACAATTCAACTTTTACATATACTGCTCAATGGAACGGAACGACTTGGAATTCTCTCAGCAGTAATGTTGGGAGGTGTGAAGCCCTTGCACTTTCCGGTACAGATTTATTTGTTGGTACCGTGTACGGTCTTATGAGATGGTTCGGTGCTTACGCTGAAGGTTTGTACAGTGGTGTTCAAAGTCCTCATACTCATGGGACAGGGTTTTTAGAATTCAATACCTTAAATGATTCAACATCAATTAGTATTGAACTTAATTCTGGTAGTGGTCTTACAGGTGTATTTAATGTTTTTTGTTATGAAAATAAACCGGTAAACGCTGATGGTTCGATACTTCCAATTGCTAATCATCGCTGGATAATTCAACAAAAGGGAATTCCAGACGATCAGATTGCAGGCAACATAAGAATTAAAATTGTTGATTTGCCGGATAGCAGTGGAATAATATATCCGGGTAACAGTGGTATAGGTATTTTTCATCGCCTTACACCTGGTCGTGGTCAATTTACTGATTTAACGCCCTGGACGGACTATGATTATAATACTGGTGAGTACGTTACTTCTTTTTCAGGTACAGGTGAATTTTCAATTGGTTTACAAAGTACCATTGATGGATTAATTGATAACGATGAGTATGGTTTTCATATCGAAGGACAGAATATGATTACAAGTGATGGCAAAACATGGTATATGAAATCTGATGATTATTTTTTCTATATCGGTATTAGTAATTATACAAACAGTTCTGAGGCTATAAATTTTTATCTGGATAATTCAGGCATTTACCCGGTTAATTACCCTGACAATGATTTAGGAACGATTACCGGTTCACCTGAAGAAGGAATTAACTCCAATCTTCCTTTCAGAGCTGATTTTTTTGCGTATATAAAACCAAGTTATGATGAATATAAATATGCTAATCAGTTTGGAGGATGGGGCCTAATTAATAGTGCTACTAATAGTTTTGTAAAAAATTACAGCGATCCAAATAATGTTTTTGAATTTGCAATCCCATTATCGAGCTTACCTGTTTCAACAAATCAGTCTAATATTCCTTTAGAATATTATAATTGGCTTGGATTCATCACAAACACTGTTTCAATTTCTTCACGAGTTCCATCGAATATTAATCCTTCGGGGATTGCAAACGATCTGGTATGGTATTATCAATCTTCAATCTATAATTCTTCTCCATTTACTGATAATAGCTATACACATATAGGTCCTTCAATACCAGCAATGGGAAGCTTTAATTGCAAGGATTTTACTTTTTACTCACCAGGGAAAGCTATTGACAGAACAAGCGGTGTGTGGAATATAGATGGTGATTTATGGATGTATGATGGAATACTGACATTTCAGAACAGTGATTCAGTGAATACTGCTTCATTTATGATGGGAGGTGGAACAACAAACTTCTCTTACGGTTCCTCCGATGCACCGTTATTTATAGAATATAATCTTTGGCAGTGGGAATTGGGAGGTACAATTAATATAAACAGCGGGCATTATCTGACATTTGTTACACCACCATTTGGAGGTAGTGGTATTTTCGATAGTCGGGAGGTTTTTCAGAATATTAGAATTAATAATCCCGGCGGAGTGCATCTCCAGAACGATATGAAAATAAAAGAATCTCTCAATTTGTTGAACGGAAATATTCAGACAATTACGTATGATACCTTTTATGTTATTTTAGATACGAATGCTGTTTTCAACAGCAGTGGTGGATTTATCAATGGTGGATTAGTTAAATATATACCGCTTTCACCAGGTCCAAATGGAGGAGATTCACCGGATAATCTCATAACCACTTTCTCGATGGGAACTCAGAACGGTCCTTCGCCGGTTACAATTGATTTCAGTAGTGTAACTTCACCCGGCAAATTAATAGTTGAAGTTTATCAGAATAACCACCCAAACACAGTTGATTCTTCTGAAGCATTGAATCGTTTCTGGAGGATTACCAAAGATAATAGTCTTACATTTACAACTGCGAACATAACTTTTGGTTATCAGCCTGAAGATTTTAATGGTGTTACTTTTGTTGAAGCAAATGATGAAGCAGCTATGGTTGTAGGTAAGTATGATGCTGGCAGCTGGTCGTTCCCAAATATTTCTTCACGCGTACCAGGCGGCAGTAATGATGGTGGATCAATATCTGTTTCCGGTATTACTTCCTTTTCGGATTTTACTTTCGCAAAAGATCCATCTGCTTTGCCTGTTGAACTTGAGTCGTTCACTGCAAAAGCTTCGGGGAAAACAATTCTTTTAAATTGGCAAACCAAAACTGAAGTAAATAATTTTGGTTTCAATGTCGAACGAAGAATAAATGAAGGAGAATGGAATTTCATTAAATTCATCGAAGGACACGGTAACTCAAATTCACCAAAGGAGTACAACTACACGGATAAAGACCTGTTTGCTAACGGAAGTAAATTTCAATACAGGCTGAAGCAAATAGATACAGATGGTCAATTTGAATATTCAGATATTGTTGAAGTCGAGGTAGTCCCGACACAATATGATCTGTCACAAAACTATCCAAATCCATTTAACCCAACTACTACAATCAGATTTTCATTGCCGCAGGCAGCGCAGCTAAAAATTAATTTATACAATATGCTCGGTGAACTGGTAAAAACTTTAGCTAACGGGACTTTTGAAATCGGATATCATAAAATCGTAGTTGATGCGTCAGACCTTCCGAGCGGAACTTACATTTATCGTTTAGAGAGCAGTGAGTTCGTTCAGGTGAAAAAGATGATACTGCTCAAATAACAAAAATGACGGAAAATTTTTAATTAAAATAAATTCGTGGAAATGTATATGAAGAGAACATATCAACAGATAAAGAAGAAAGAAAAAATATTAAACATTACTTATAGTACGATATTTTTCCTTGTTGGTTTTGCCATTATGATTGCCATAATGAGCTTTATCACTTCAATCTGATAAAATCAGAAATCGTAAACTGAGTTGAGCAAACAATTCCTCAGGTCTGGAGACCTGAGTTACGAGTTGAGAAATGAATTCTCGCGCAGCAGAGTTCTCCTGAACTGTGCAAACGTTACAGAGGACTTGAGTCGTGTGTAATGAGAGGTAAAATATTAGAAGTAAAATATTAAAGGAGTCTTTTCGGATAAAGGCGGTCATCGATCGCCTTTTTTATTTTGTCAACTGGGCGAGCAGTACAGCAGATGCTGAAGCAACATTCAGCGATTCTGCGTCCCCGATTTTTGGGATACAGATTTTTTTATCACTGATTTTCTCAAACTCTTTTGATGGTCCGTGAGATTCACTCGAAAGTATTAAAATTTTTTGTCTATCACTTTTGTAAGTAAAAACATTTTCGCCTTCAATATCCGCGCACAAAATTTCACACCCTGCTGCTTTAAGTGAAGTCAGATGATCGGCTAAAATATTTTCAAAAATATTAACGTGAAAAACAGAACCCATTGATGAGCGGATAACTTTTGGATTTGTGAAGTCAACTATGTTGTCACTTAACAAAATATTTTTTACTCCGAACCAATCACAAGTTCTCAAAATTGTTCCAAGATTGCCGGGGTCGGAAATATTATCGAGCATCACAATTAATTTTTCATTTGAAAGTAATTCCGGTGAAAATTCCAGTTCAGATTTTGCAAATACCGCTGCAATCCCTTGTGGAGTTTTTGTATCCGAAATTTTTTCAAACTCTTTTTGTTTTAACGAAATAATTTTCGTTCTGACATTGCTTAATTCTGAAATTACATCGTCATCCTCATCAGCAAACTTGTGAGTGATGAAAATGATTTCACAATTATAACTGCTGTTTAATCCTTCTGATACAGATTTCTTTCCTTCAACAATAAATTTCTTTTCAGATTTGCGATGCTTTTTTGTCAGAAGCGAAGAATAATATTGGAGTTCATTTTTGGAGATCATAGAAGAGTATCATAGTCCTGCTTCTTTTCGGATGCCTGACCTTTGTCTAATTCCTGTAAATATTCATAAGTATAAATACCTGTATTATGTCCGTCTTTCCATGTAATCTGGATAGCGTACTCACCGACCACCTCAATATTCTTAATCAAATACATTTCGGGTGTTATCATTTTTTTTACCGGTGAACGATATGTTTTAAGAAGCACTGTTTCGCCTTTACAGGTTGCACATGGACATTCATCTCTTAAATATTTAAGATCAATCAAGCTAATGCTTTCATCTTCCCACAATATTTCAAGAAAGGATTTATCTTTCAGTTTAATTGTTCTTGGTATCATTATTTCTCCGAAACTATCATTTTTGAACAATCAATTTTAACCAAATAGAGATTAGCATTCAATTAGTCTTATATTATTAATCACAGCTTATTTATCTTTAACCGTGAAAAATGAATATATTCTAATCTTCATTGAAGATGATCATCATCCCGATTCGATAAAAAAATGAGTTTATACATAGTTGAATTAGTCGTTTTTATCATTTCAGTTTTCTTTGCCGGATTGATTACAGCCGGAGAGATTGCGCTGTCATCTTTCGGTGAGAACAAAATAGATGAACTTAAAGAAAGAGGAGATAATATCTGGCAAAAATTCCAGATAGTTCACAAAAACCCCGAACCTTATTACGGAACAATTCACTTATTGTATTTAATATTTATTATTTCATCAGTAGTATTTGGATTTCTTCTTAGTGCTAAACTGATTAACCCCGATATTACGGAGCCAACAGTAGGTTTTTATGATAATTCATTTCGTTTAATTATTTCTTTTGTTTTAACGATTGTAACGATTGCTTCTCTGCTGACAATATTCAGCTATCTGATTCCAAAAGCACTAGGATTCAAGTATTCGAATTTTTTGGGAAGAATATTTGTAGTTACACTTATCCCGGTGTCGAAGTTATTCATTGTTCCTGCAAGACTTTTGAATAAAATTAGTGATATCATTCTTCTTCCTTTCAAAGAAAGAACAAACTTTGCGCAGACAAAACCATCTGAAGATGAAATACTGGATATAATTGCTGACGGAGTTAAATCGGGAGCGATAGATGAGAAGGAGGAAGAAATAATTCAGAACATAATCGAATTTAATGATTTGAAAGCCGGTGAAGTAATGGTTCCCCGTACTGAAATGATTTCAATAGATATTAATGAATCTGATGAAACATTATTGAAAGGAATAATTTTAAAAGGTCACACACTAATTCCGGTTTATGAAGATTCAATTGACAATATTGTTGGAATACTACATAGTAAAGATGTAATAAAACTTCTGATTGAATCAGGTTCAATCTCTTCCATAAAAAATTTAATACGACCGGCTTATTTTATTCCTGAAACAAAATTGATCTCTGAAATTCTTACAGAGATGCAGCAGCGCGGCGAAAGACTTGCAATTGTATCTGATGAATATGGCGGAACTGAAGGTGTTATTACCATTGAAGATATTCTTGAAGAAATAGTCGGCGAAATAAAGAACGATTCAATCACAGAACAAAAAGAATATTATAAATTTCCTGATAACAAATATTTTGTTCTTGGTTCAATGCAGATTACAGATTTTAATGAAGTGTTTAATCTTTCTCTTCCTGAGTCTGACGAGTACAATACAATTGCCGGATTTATTGCAGAGCAATCAGGTAAAATTTTAAGCTTGAACGAAACAGTTGAATACGAAAATGTAAAATTTGAATTGATAAAAAAGATCAGGCAGAAGATGGTGCAGTTCAAAATTTATTCTGAAGTCAAAGAGTTCAAAGAAAAATAAATTGATAAATAATATTCGATGAAAAAATTTCTTATACTGACAGTATTAATAGTTTCGGTTCTTGTATTCGTATTCTATCCGGAAAAAACTATTACCTATCCGGCAGGTATTACAGCACCGGATCAGCCACAGCAGGTTAATTTTCTTGAAGCAAAAGTGTGGAGTAAAGATGGATTCAATTTTAAAGCCTTAGCAGAGTACAAATTAAAAGCCCGGGTACTTAGCCGGAATAATTTTTCTACAGGCAAAGAAAGCGAAATATCTCCATTCGACTTAGCACTTGGTTGGGGCTCAATGTCTGATCAAAAAATAATTGATGAAATTGATATTTCACAAAGCAATAGATGGTATCATTGGAATGCTGAAGCTTTACCGATTCCGTCAAGAGAAATTAGTTTGAATAGTGCAAACGTTCACATTATTCCGAAAGATGAAATTGTTGAAGAAAAATTTGATAATGTTTACAAGGGAAGTTTAATTGAAATGAAAGGATTTCTTGTTGAGATAACAACAACTGATGGCTGGCGATGGAAAAGTTCGATGAAAAGAGATGATACAGGTGGTGGAAGCTGCGAGTTGTTCTGGGTCGAAGAACTAACTGTTCTCGATAAATAAAAAATATTACAGAGATTTATTCTTGTTTAGATTAGTAGAAAATGATATTTTTGGCACACAAAAAATAAGCTGGTGTAGCTCAGCTGGTAGAGCAGCTGATTTGTAATCAGCCGGTCGGCGGTTCGAATCCGTTCACCAGCTCTCAAAACCTCGAAAATAAAAAAAGTTTTCGAGGTTATTTTTTTTAAATTGTAAACGAAATCTCTTGGCGGTTCTTCCGGAGGAATCCCTTTGGGAGAATCCGTTCACCAGCTCTCAAAACCTCGAAAATAAAAAAAGTTTTCGAGGTTATTTTTTTTAAATTGTAAACGAAATCTCTTGGCGGTTCTTCCGGAGGAATCCCTTTGGGAGAATCCGTTCACCAGCTCCCAAAACCTCGAAAACAAAAAAGTTTTCGGGGTTTTTTATTTTAATTGGTAAATATAACCAGTCGGCGGTTCTTCCGAAGGAATCCCTATGGGAGAATCCGTTCACCAGCTCTCAAAACCTCGAAAATAAAAAAAGTTTTCGGGGTTTTTATTTTAATTGGTAAACATAACCATTCGGCGGTTCTTCCGAAGGAATCCCTATGGGAGAATCCGTTCACCAGCTCTCAAAACCTCGAAAATAAAAAAAGTTTTCGAGGTTATTTTTTTTAAATTGTAAACGAAATCTCTTGGCGGTTCTTCCGGAG
>WBZO01003003.1_pt1 | contig 20589 bp, 24 predicted proteins | sample 5204261 | NCBI WGS metagenome assembly WBZO01 (sample SAMN12412400, study PRJNA552823) | activated sludge metagenome | isolation source: activated sludge from anammox sidestream of wastewater treatment plant... | place: USA: North Carolina | collected 2017-09 | reverse complement strand
GGCGCAGCTTCGGTTGGCGGGTGCGCTTGCGCGCTCGCTTGGTGAGTAACTCCCTACGGGAGAAGAACAACCAACACCGCCTGACGGCGGTAGGTGGAAATCACGCACAAGCGGTCGAGGTTGTGGACGGGCTTCGCGACGCGGTACCAGGTGGTACACCGAGGGTCGGCGGCCGACGCTGGGGGTGTTTGTCGAACCGTGGCCTCGCTGCGCTTCCACGGCCCATCTGGAGGCCCTCAGGACGCGCCAGGCGGCGGTGACGGTGCGTACGTCGCAGCCCACCTTGTCGGCGATTGTCGCGCGCGTGATCGCGACGTGGCGGCCGGTGCTGTGATCGGCGTATTCGGCCATCACCGTGGCGATCGACAACAGCGTGGCCGTGGTGATCGACACCCGCACCTCAGCGCACAGCTGTCCGAACGCCGGGGAGTGCACCCACCGAGACAGCCCGCCGAGCCACCCGGCGCGACTCGTCCACATCGGCGCGGACGGTGCGCAGGAGCCGGCGCGCGTCACCCAGTCGCGGCGACGCTCGTGCGCCAGCGCACGCACCACATGAGGACTGGGAGCAGCAGGAGCTACAGCCGCGCCAAGCGACGTCGGCCACGCACTGTTCGCCCGACGTGAGCGGACGCTCAAGAGGTCACGGTTTGCGCACCGATCGCGCGGCGAAGCTGGTGCAGCTTCAGGGCGTGCGCTACCGTGAGAACTGTCCACCAAGACAGATCCCTTCGGGGAATGGGTGCGGACCCAGAACCGAGCTGCGAACTCGGTTCAAAACCTCAGACAAGGGCCTCGCTAACGCGGGGCCTTCGTCATGTCAGCGGGTAATCCGCACACCAGCTATTCAGATGTTCAGATCTGCCGGGGGCTGGTCGGCAAGGCAGAGATTGCGAGCCCTCGGCGCCATGTCGTCACATCGCCAGCGGCAGAACCTCCTTGTCTAGTTCGCGGACCAGCTCGGGATGGCCGGCCTGGATGGCCAACAGGTCGGCCACGTATTGCGAGACAGACATGCCTCGCGCGGCGGCCTGCTGCTTGATCTTTTCGGAAACGAGACGCTCCGGGCGGGTTAGCAGTTCCACGCGGTCGCCTTTACGAGGTCGAGGCATGAATCGAAGACTGCCAGCAACAACGCGGTATCTGATACAGGACACGCCGGGGTCTGTGATGTTTTTGTGACTGGTGAGGTCATGCCGCCGCTGCGCTTTCCGGGCTAGTTGGCGTCGGGATCGATGATGAGTTCGTACAGTTCTGCGCTGAGGACCTGGCGCACGGCTTGGGCGCGGGCCTCGGCGCGTAATGCAGTCTGCGTCAGTGGGTCTGGCATCTGGCCGTGGTGTCGGCGAGTCCAGTCGCGGATGCTCAGGTCGCCGAGAGTGGCGGCGTGGGCACGGGCCATCCAGGTGATTCGGTCGGCCTCGTCGCGGATGAACTCGGTCCGCTGGTCGGTGGTCCAGTCCTCGGGTAGCCCGAGGTCTGTGGTGTAGATCGCCTGGACGGTGCGGTGAATTGCGGGATCGACGGGTGGCGGCATGGTCTCGGACGTGCAGGAGTGCACGCGGCGAGGTCGTGCGGTGTGGGCCGGAAAGCGTGGTGTCACGATTCCGACCGCTTCCTCGCCAGGGCCGGGGCCTACGGCTCGAAGTGAGAGCGGAAGCCTTCGAGCCAGTCCGCTCGCGCGTGGCCGAGGAGATCGCCTGGAACCCATGTCTCGGCGTCGTCGGGGCTGTCTGCGTCGCCGCTGGCCACCCGTTCGTTGGCTTCGAGGTAGCCGGCGACGTGCATGTCATCGGATTGGGAGAAGACGGCTTGGATGGTGTCGAGGTTCGTCGTGAAGTCCTGGTAGGCGGCGCGGCGCTCGGCGTCATCGGTGTAGTCACCGCCGTACCGCTGCAGCCATGCCTGCCAGTGCTCGGTGGAGCCTGGCTTCGGCGGCGGTGCGGGTGCGCTCATCAGGGCCGACTTTAGGCCGCCGCGCCGACGACCAGCGCGGTGCAGCGTGGCCCGCCGAGCATGTCCAGGATCGGGGCGCCGGTCGATGCGGGCTCGTAGATCACCGACCGCAGCACCCGTTGGAAGGCGAGATCCACTGCCGGGGCGTCCTCCAGGAGCAGATCGAGGAGCTTCTCTGCGGCGGGGGTATTGAACGGATTGGCTGTCAGCTGCGCACACAACGCACGGACCTGGGACGCGAAGTCCCGGACCGCACTCACGTCGTCTTGGACCGTGCCGAGGGTTTCCATGCCACCACTGTAAAAGCATGCATGTGTGCATGCAAGCATGATGCATGCAAGTCGCGTCTAGCTATGCATGTAAGATGCGTGCATGCCCGATTCGGCTGGGGATGCTCCCGACGGCGGCGCGGCCGACGCTGCCAGTAGCGCGCTGCCCTTGCGTAAGCGGCAGCAGAAGGTGCCGTTGAACACCTACGTGCGGCCAGGCACGCAGCAGCGCGTGGAGGTGTTGAAGGACCGCGGGTACGCGGTCACCGACATCGTGGATGCGGCGCTCAACGAGTTCTTGGACCGGGCCGGGGTGCCCCCGGCCGAGTAGCTCGGCATTCCGGAGCCTGGCCAGCGTTTCTCGCCCGCGACTTCCTCGTACTGGCCCGTTTGCGCGGTGGGTGGTGGCTGTCCAGGCTCGACCGGTAGGTCGACCGCGCCCTCTAATGACCCCTTGGGGGCCGGAATCCCGACAACTCGTGCGGTTACGGTCAGATCACAACAAAGGAAGTGCAGTGCTGGAAGCACTTCCGCGGCGCGCGGGCCTCAGCGGATGACTGGAGCGTCGACGAGAGAATCAAGACAACTTTGCGTCAGCCCTTTAGGGGGCGGCGTGCGCCACCCTCAGGGCATGCGGTCGTTGCGGTCCGGTTTTGGAATGCCGGCGTCGTCTAGGTAGCGGTTGATGGCCTCGTCGACGGTGTCGGTGATGACGTATCCGTGGGCCTTGATCCATTCGAGCCGCGCGAGGGTTCCCGCGTGCAGCTGTGTGGCGAACGGACTTTTCACCTTGCGTTGACGGGCTTTGAGCCGAACCGGCTCGGCCGCCTGAGTCTCCTGCTCACCACCGGGTGATGCCACCACGGGCGCGGGCGGGATACCGGGGTTCTGCAGCTCCGGCGCGGCCGGCGCGGTTTCGTTGCCGGGGGTTTCGTCGGCGGTGACCCGTGCGGCTTGGGCGCGTCGCTCTGCCCGCGACAGCGGACGGGTGGAGCCGACCTGCAATCCGGCGGGTTTCGATGCGGCGTTCATGCTGCGTGCCGCCTTGCCGCGATGCGTTCGGCGACCTCGCGGTAGGCCACCGCCGCCGTGCTGGTCGGGGCGTGCACGTTGACCGGTACGCGTTTGCCCTTGGCTTCCACCACCCGCACCGTGTGCGGGATCTCGCCCAGGTAGGCCCCGCCGTCAGACCACTCCCCCCAGTCGGCACGCAGTTGCCTGCGCACGTCCTTGCTCGCCTTCGGGTTTCCGTCGAAGTCGGCCAGCAGCACGTACCGGATTTCCACGTCGGGGTTGAGGGTCTCCTGAACGTCGAGGATCGAGTTGCCCAGCTCCACCAGGCCGTCCACCTCGTCGGGGCCGGCCTTGAGGACGGCCAGCACGTAGTCGGCCGCCGCGAGTGCTGCGGTGGTCAGCTCCCCCAATGCCGGCGGGCAATCCAGGAGCACGAAGTCGTAGCCCTCGATGTCGTCGAGCTGGCGCGCTAGCCGCAGCTGGCCTCCCGATCCGAGCCCGGTTCGCTCAAGCTCCTTAAGCGCGAGATGACCGGGCGCGACGTCGATGCCGAACTGCGTCGGAACGATGACCTTGGCCAACGGGACGCGCATCGCCCGGTCCGGGTGCAGAACCTCGTACATGGACGCGTCCTCGGCGTCGAGTTCGATGCCCAGCCCCTTGGTGCTGTGCGCCTGCTGATCCATGTCGATTACGAGGACGCGTAGACCCATCGCGGCCAGGTTCGCGCCGAGGTTGATCGTGGTGGTTGTCTTGCCGACGCCGCCCTTCTGCAGCGCCACGGCCAGGATTTCGCACTTCTTATCTGCCGAAACAGTCATGACGGGAAGCTTATCGAGATACATGCAAACATGTCTACATGCAGACTTACATGTAAGAAATCATGTATGTATGTATGTATTGTGGTCTCGGTCCCTCCGGCGGTACTGCCAGCGAGGCTCATGGACGTGTGGCCAGCAGGGTCGTGACCTTGGTGTTGTTGGCGATCCACTCTGCGAGGTTGCGGTCGATCATGCGAGTGAGCTTCATGTAGGCCTCGACGCCCTCGGCGGCGGTGAGGCGGTTCGGCTGCTGTTGACCCGACCGCTGGCCAGGCAACGGGAATCCGTTGTGCAGGGGTTCGTGGTGGGCGACCCGGTTGCGTAGAACGTTGACGGTCTTGGCGACGGAGTGAACCCACGTCCTGGTGAAGCTCGCGTGGGGGCTTGGGTCGTTTCGTGCTTCGATGCGCCCACCGGGGAATGCAGAGCGCAGCGTCGATCGCCACAGCTGCTCGTAGTCGGCGTGGACGCGGCGGGGCTCCCGGCCGGCGTAGCCGCCGGCATCGAGAAGGTTGACCCACATTCCGAAGGTGCACTGCGCGATCACTCGCCCAGGTGTCGATGGGTGGCCTTGCCGAGGATTGCGGAGATAGCCCCAGGCTCGTTCGACCTGCTTCATCGAGCGGTCATCGAGGGCGATGTTCTGGTACCACTCAGGTCCGTAGGTGCCGGTCAGCGCGTTGTGTAGGGCGTTGCGTAACGCCACTTCGACGATGGCCAGGTCCGCGAGAATGGCTGTCGAAAGGTCACGGTCCCAGACGTAGAGCTTGCGGGCACGGTCGGCGTCTTGGCCGGCGGCGTTCAGATAGGACGCGTAGCGCGGGGTCGATATGGCTCGATCGAGCGCAGCGGCGCGACGCACCTCTGCCTGCTGGGGGGTCTCTACCACTGGACTCCTTTTCGTGGTCCGAGGTAACATAACTGGAAGAAGTCCCCGGACACCGCCTCTCTGGCCTGGAGCCATGACGCGGCCGGGGTTTTTTCTTTGGGTGCCCCCACCGCGCCTCGCTCTTCCGTCGATTCACTTCGCGGGGTTCTTCCATGCCAGACACCGGGTGCACCGACCTCATCACGCGAGGATCCCGCACGTGGCGGTTCCAGCGGCCCCGGGGGCCTCAGCAGCCCCTCTTCCGGATGCGGGGGATTGTCGGGTCGACCTGGGACAATGGTGAGCACACGGGCCGCGACCGCTCGCCTGGAAAAAACTTTCTCCAGGTTTCAGGGGTTCGCGGTACGCGCGGACTTAAGAGGAAGCGACAACCGTAGGGATCGGTTGTCTCTTTCTCGCCTCCTGGAGATGTAGCCATGGATCGACCGGCACGCCGTCCCGGCCCGCCCGTTGATGCCGCGCGCTTACAACCGGACAACCAGGGCGACATCCAGGGCGTCGACGAGGGCTTGGTCGGCACCTGGCTCGATGACCCTGACCTGGCCGCCGAACTTGCCGACGAACTGGAACGACTCCGGCGCCTTCAAGCCGATGAGGAACTGCTGCTGACGCTGCAGTTGGAGCAGTTCACCGGCCGGCTGTGGGAGCGGTTCTCCCGCGAGCTGACCCGCTACGGCCTCGGCGTGCTGCGCGCCTGGATCCGCCACGGCACCATCTACGGCAAGGCCAAGGCGCTGACCGGCTACGGTCTGGGCCGCATCGAGGGCTGGCCCGACGACCAGACCATCGACGACATCGCCACCGACACCGTGGTCGCCGCCCTGATCTACTTCCGCGACAAGGTGCTCAAGACCCACCGCTGGCAATCCTCGGGTGGGGCGTCACTGGGCACCTTCTTCATCGGCCAGTGCCTCTATCAGTTCGCCAACATCTACCGCAGCGCACTGCGTGCCGAGCTTGAACGGATTGAGCAGGCCACCACGCCGATGGACGAACTCCCCGAAGACGAGTTCGACGTCATCAAGGGCATCGAGGAGACCATCGTCGCCAACGACACCGTGGCCGAAGCGATGGCCCTGCTGACCACCGACCGGGCGCGCCAAGCACTGTTCCTGCAGGAACACGGCTTCACCCAGCGCGAGATCGCCGACAAGCTGGGGCTGCGCGACGCCAAGAGCGTGGAAAACCTCCTCGGCCACCAACTCCGCCAACTCCGAAACCGAAAGAGGACGTCGTGACCACCATCAAGCACCTCACCGCGCTGATCAACGCCAGCTCGTTGGGCACCCGCACCGCGCGAGTCGCACGCAGGTCGGTGACCGCCGCCGAAGGCGACGCCCTGGCCCGCCGCGCCGCCGAGGCCGGCCGAAACGATTCCGGGGAATTCAGGGATCGAGCCGACGAGCGCACTTATAGACCGGTATCCGGCTCAACAGCGGGCCGGACAAACCGAAAGGACAAGACAATGGCCAAGGGCCATCACCGCAGCGCGACCACCGGTCGCTACGTCAAGGCGTCCACCGCGGCGCGCAACCCCAAGACCACGGTCACCGAACGGGGCTCCAACCGCAGCAGCGGAACCCATCACCGCAGTGCCATCACCGGCAAGTTCGTGAAGGGCTCCACGGCCGCACGTCACCCCAACACCACAGTTACCGAACGCGGTTGAGCATCAACCGGATTCGGCGGTGTCCCCTCGGCTCGACAGACGGGCCGAGGGGACACCAGACCGACCCACTTCCGAAAGGCGAAATCCCATGATCCGTACCACCGTTGAAGCCCTCGGCGGCGCGCAAGCCGTCCCCAGTGAGCTGATCCCGGTCCGCGAACTGCATCAGCGTCTGCTCAATCAGGTGACCACCAGTGGCGGCAACGTCGTCCTGGCCGACACCGCCGGCAAGCCCGCCGCCGTTGTCATGTCCCTTCAGCGCTATGAGCAGCTGCTCGACGAGCTGAACACGCTGCGCCGCATAACCGCCGACAACGCCTGATGGCGGGGGAGGGGCATCACGTGCTGACCGCCGACGACGTGCAAGCTCTCGACCGACGCGCGCGCGAGGTGGGAGGCGTTATCGGCTGGGATCTGCAGTTCGTCGTCGCCCCCAACGCGGAGTACGTCGGTCTGGCGGCCGGCGGCGGTGCTGAACACGCTGACGAGATCATCGTCCTCGGCCCCAGCCGGATAACCGATCTTGCCGTCCACGAGATAGACCTCGCACTCGACGCACTCCAGCGCGGCGAACGGCACATCATCCTCGACGAAGACGGCGATCCCCGGCTCATCTGAACAGGCGGGGCGTTCTTTTCTAAGGCTCGCCGTCGGACCCGCATAGCCGTTCCCGCGCAGCTAGGCGTTCACCATTGGCGGTGTCGCCGACGCCAGCTGGGCGTAGCCGACATCGAGGTCATCCGGGTCGGGCTCGGCTTCCACGTGAATCATCACTTCGACCTCATTTTGGGGGAAGGCCGTAGCGGGCGCGGATCTCGTCTTCGCCGAACGTGCGGCCGGCGGCGATGTCGGCATCTGCTTCTCGTAGCGTTTCGCGGAGACGCGCCACGTCAACGGATGGATCATCGAAGGGCCAGTCGTCAAGATCATCAACAGGCCAGTCGTCCTCGGCAGACGGCTCATCGCGGTCATCCGGGATACCGAGGTCGGGCCGTTGACGCACCGGCGCGGGGGAGCAGCGGCCCTGCACCACCCCGGTATCGCTGCTCTCTTCCGTCACCTTCGCAGGATAGGCCGCCTCCTCGAACACGGGGAGCTAGCCGCAGTTCGCCAACCGTGCACGATCATGATCCAGAGCAGTAAAGATGTTCGGATGGCTCAGAGCGACCGCATCTCCGCGATGTCGCTCTGGGTCCGTTCAGACGACTTCGCCTACGTCTGCGGGGGTGGCGGCTCTGCGGTGGGTTGCGAGGAAGTTGTCGATGAGGGTTGTGCAGTCCTCGCGCGTGATGGTGCGCAGGCCGGTCATGCGTGCGAATGCGAGGGGTCCGACGAGTTGGCAGATCGCGAGGTCGCGGTCGATGTTGCCGAGTTCGGTGTGGGCTTTCGAGCTGGTGAGGATCGTGTCGAACGGTTGGCGGTACTGGTCGACGACGCGGGCCCGCAGCGCCCCGGATGCGTGACTGTTGTCGGTCTCTTCTTTGGCGCCGGTGGGGCCGAGTGAGAGCCATGCCAGGGTGGTGACGTGCAGCGGGGCGTCGTTGAACAGGGCGGCTTGGCGGCTGAGCAGCTCGATCAGCTGTTCGCGTAGGGAACCGCTGGTCGGTGCTGGTGTGCTTACCTGCGGTAGTAGCCGCTCGAAGGTGGCAGCCAGCAGATGCGACGAGCTCTGAAAATGCCGATAAAGAGTGGTACGGGCCACCTTGGATGCCTTGGTGACGGCATCGATGGTGACGGCCTCGACCCCTCCGGTGCTCAACAGTGTTGCCGCAGCATCCAATAGTCGATTCCGTGACCGGATCCGCCGCGGATCGATGTCGTCATCATCGGGCAGGGAGGGCTGATTGCTGTCGCTCACGGGTCACCTCGGCGGTCGATTTAGGCGATGTCGCACCGGAAAGTCTAGCAGTTGTGGTACTACCAGTATCGCAGCGAAACTTGAAGTAGCGGGAGCGTTTCTGTGTCAGATCGTGCGGCGCCGTCGGAACGGCTGCCTTCTCATACCCCGACCTGTATGGGGTGTGGCCCGGACAATCCGCACGGCCTGCACGTGGAGGTCTACCGCAGTGCGGATTCGGTGTATGCCGATGTCACATTCGACGAGCGCCACATCGGAGCCCCCGGCCTGGCGCACGGTGGGGCCGTCGCCGCCGCCTGCGATGACGTGCTGGGCTTCACGCTGTGGATCGCCGGCACGCCTGCGGTGACGCGCAGTCTGACGGTGGAGTATCTGCAACCAGTGCCGCTGCACCGGCCCCACCGGATCACCGCGCACATCAGCGCCCGCGAGGGCCGGGCGCTGCACGTCGCGGCGACCGGCACCTGCGAAGGGGCCACCCGGTTCACCGCGACGGCCGTATTCATCGTGGTTGATACCGCACACTTCGCCGCCCACGGCGATATCAGCGGTTTCGGGGAGATCCTCGAGCAGTTCTCGCGCCGCGGCGGCGATCACACACCATGACCGTCGCCAGCGCCCGAGCGAGCGACACGCCCACCGGGCTCGACGAGGAGTATTCGGTTGCCGATCAGGTTCACGCAGCCGGGGTGCCGCGTTCGCGCGTCTCGGCCCGTCGTCGCGAGGCCATCATGGATGCCGCCCTGGCTATAGCTGCCACCGGCGGGTACGACGCGGTGCACATGCGGACGGTCGCCGAGCACGTCGGCATGGCCGTGGGCACGCTGTACCGCTATTTCCCGGCCAAAACACATCTGCTGGTCGCGGCGCTGAGTCGAGAATTTCAGCGTCTCGACGTCGCCGGGACCTGGACAACCGGTGCCGGCACACCGCGGCAGCGATTGGAGCGACTGACCAGCCACCTGCACGGCCGGTGGCAGCGCGAGCCGCTGCTGACCGACGCCATGACCCGGGCTTTCGCCGCGGCCGACACCCGCGCCGCCGCGGAACTTGATTCTGCCGCCGCAACGATCCACACGCTGCTGGCCCGCACCCTCAGCGCGGGCGAGCCGACACCGACACATCTGGTTGTCGCCGGCCTCATCTCCGACATCTGGCTGGCCAACCTGCTCGCCTTCATCAGCGGGCGGGTGTCCGCCGAGGAGACCCGTGACCGCATCGACCGGGCCGTTCATCGGCTACTCGACAGCGCCGCCGCGCACTCCGAGGAACCGTAACGATACTCCTAGTATCGCAGCGATACCTGCCGTACCCTTAGGGGTGCGACTCGATGATGCGTCGAAGGAGAACGCCATGTACACCCAGTGGATCGAAGATTGTGTCGTGCAACGGGTTTCGGTGCGCGACGGCTTGGTACTCGACCTGGACGACTACAACGAAGTCGTCATCTCGCGCCCCCTGCTGCTCACTCTGCCCGCAGCAGATCGCTTTCCCGCCGAGGCAGTCCTCATCAATCCCTTGCAGATCTCGGTCTACGAGCGCCCGCTGCTGAACCTGGCCGGCGCAGTGTGCACCCAGGCCTGGTCCGGTGACGACGGAGGGTTGCACCTGGGCTTCTCCCGTGGTCACCGCATCGACGTTGATCCCGACGAGCAGTTCACCGCGTGGGAGCTGTACGGCAAGCGGCACGGGTACATGGCCTGTCTACCGCACGGGCGTGTCCGCGTGGTCCGACACGACATCCCCGAAAGCGACGACGCCAACATCGTGAACCGATAAGCCCCCACCGCGCGCAGGCCCCATCGACTATCCGATGTTCGCTACATAATGTAGCGTAGCGATACCAATAGTATCGTTGATCGTTTAGGGGGTTTGGTGACCGACCGCACGGCAGGCTCCTCGGTAACACCGGCCCGCGCTGCCCGGCGCGAGACTCCCGCCGATCCCGCACGCAGCCGCGAATACAGCGCCCGGCTCGCAGCGTTGGGACGATTCACTGTGCGGCACAAAGCCTTGACCATCGGTGTGTGGATCGGCGCCGCGATCGTCTTGGCGCTGCTGTTCCCGCAGCTGGAAACGGTGGTGCGCCAGCAGTCGGTGGATTTGATTCCGCGCGACGCCCCGTCGCTGCAAACGGTGGAGCGGCTGAGTACCGCCTTCAACGAGCAGGGGTCGAAAACCATGCTGTTCGTGGCCATGGAAGACCCAGCCGGGCTGACCCCGGCAAGCCAACAGCGCTACGACCGCCTTCTGGAACGACTGCGCGCTGACAGCGAGCACGTCCTGTTGGTGCAGGATCTGCTGGCCGATCCGGTCACCAGAACCCAAGCCCTCAGCGCCGACGGCCAATCCTGGTACCTGCCGGTGGGAGTGAGCGGCACGCTAGGTGACCCCACCGCCGCCGAATCCGTCCAGGCGGTGCGGGACATCACCGCAGAAGTGTTCGCCGGTTCATCCACCACCGCGCAGGTGACCGGGCCGCCGGCGACGTTCAGTGACATGATCGCCGCCGCCGAGCATGATCTGCTGTTGATCTCGATCGCCACCGCCGCCATGATCGCGCTGATCCTGCTGATCGTCTACCGGTCGGTGTTCACCGCGCTGCTGCCGCTGCTGGTGATCGGGCTGAGCTTGGCCGTCGGGCGCGGCGTCCTGTCCGCGCTGGGCGAGATGGGCATGCCGGTCTCACAATTCACCGTCGCGTTCATGACCGCGATCCTGCTCGGCGCCGGCACCGACTACACCGTGTTCCTGATCAGCCGCTACCACGAGCAGCGCCGCGCACAGGTGCCGGCCGAGCAGGCCATCATTCACGCCACCGCCAGCATCGGCCGCGTCATCCTGGCCTCCGCCGCCACCGTGGCCCTGGCCTTCCTGGCCATGGTGTTCGCCCGCTTGAGCGTGTTCGCTGCCCTAGGCCCCGCATGCGCCATCGCGGTCCTGTTCGGTTTCCTGGCCACCGTCACCCTGCTCCCGCCCGTGCTGGCACTGGCAGCTAAACGCGGTATCGGTGAACCCAAATCCGATCGCACCCGCCGGTATTGGAACAGTGTCGCCGTCGCGGTGGTGCGCCGCCCGGTGCCACTGCTGATCGTCAGCCTCGTCATCCTGCTCGCGCTGTCAGCGGTAGCCGCGACCATCAAAATCAGCTACGACGACCGCAAAGGCCAACCCGCCACCACCGCCAGCAACCAGGGCTACCAACTGTTGGACCGCCACTTCCGCAAAGACGTCGTCATCACCGAATTCCTCGTCGTCGAGAACCCCACCGACATGCGCACCGGCAAGGGACTGGCCGATCTCGACGAAATGGCCTCCCGCGTCTCCCAGGTTCCCGGTGTCACCAAAGTCTCCGGCGTCACCCGCCCCACCGGGGAGCGCCTCGATCAAGCGCAACTGGCCTGGCAGAACGGTCAGATCGGAGACAAGATGGCCGGCGCGGTCGCCGACGGCAACGCTCGCCGAGACGACCTCACCAAGCTCACTGACGGCGCCGATCAACTCGCCGGCGGACTGGCCCAACTCGACACCACCGTGCGCACCGCCTTAGCCCCCCTGGCGGGCATCCTCACTCAAGCCCAATCCGCCGGCGCTCAGGTCAACCAGTTCCGACCGCTGCTGCAACAACTCTCAGCGACCGCCCCTGCGGTCGATCAGGCCATTCAAGCCGGCCCCGGCCTACGCCCCCTGGCCGACCAAGCGCAACACGCCATCACCACCTTGGACCCGCTCGTCGGTGCTCTCAACACCTCGCCGTGGTGTGCCACCACACCCCAATGCGCCCAGATCCGCGATCAAGTACAGATCCTGATCACCCTGCGCAACAATGGATTCTTCACCCAGATCGCCGACCTCGGCGACCGCTACAACCCCGCCAGCAATGCCACCGTCGCCGGCACCCTCACCACCGTCCAAAACGCCGTCACCTCGCTGGACAACGCTTTCGGGGCGCTGGGAAACCCCGCTGATCTGGCCGGCAACCTGCGCCGCCTCCAAGACGGGATCGGCCAACTCGCCTCCGGAGCCCAAGCGTTGGCCACCGGTGTGCGCACCCTGGCCGACAGCAACATCGAAATGCTCTCCGGGATGAGCCAGATCGCCACCCAACTCCAGAACTCTGCACGCGCCGCCCAGGACTCCGACTCAGCAAGCGGTTTCTATCTGCCGGCCAACGCCTTCGAGAACCGCCAATTCACCGACGTCGCGAAACAATTCCTCTCACCAGACGGCAAAACAGCACGGTTCATGATCGAAACCAGCTACGACCCCTACAGCGTCGACGCCATGAACCTCGCCCACCGCATCACCACCACCGCCGAGAACGCACGACCCAACACCTCACTGGCCCAGGCCACCGTCTCGGTCGCCGGCTTCCCCGCCGTAAACTCCGACATCCAACGATTCCTCTGGGCAGACTTCGCCCAACTCGCCCTGGCCACCACCGTCATCGTCGGCATCATCTTGGTCCTGCTGCTGCGCGCAGTACTGGCACCGATCTACCTTCTGGGCACCGTCTTACTCAACTACCTCGCCTCCATCGGATTCGGCGTCCTGGTCTTCCAATGGATTCTTGGACACGAAATCGCCTGGCCTGTACCACTATTGGCCTTCATCATCCTCGTCGCCGTCGGAGCCGACTACAACATGCTGCTTGTGTCCCGGCTACGCGAAGAATCGGGAAGCAACATCCGCGTCGGCGTGCTACGCACCGTGGCCAACACTGGCGCCGTCATCACCTCCGCCGGCCTTATCTTCGCCGTCAGCATGTTCGGTCTCATGGTCGGCTCGGTAGCGATCATGGTCCAAGCCGGCCTCATCATCGGCTTCGGACTGCTGCTCGACACCTTCCTCGTGCGCACCCTCACCGTGCCCGCCATCGCCACACTCCTGCGCGAAGCCAGCTGGTGGCCCCACCTAGCTTCACGAAAACGACAACCCACCACCTAGCGGTAGCGACTGGCGCACCGCCGTTGCGTGCGCCTGCACCTATCCCCGTCTCGTATCTAGAGAAACGAGACAGCCCCACACGGCCTATCCTCCCCCACTGTTCCCCCAGGTCGTGGGTGTCTCGTTTCTCGTCTCACACCGCGTGTCTCAGATCTGGACTGTCGGGGGTTGGTGAGACAGTCATGGCATGACGGCGATCCTCGGTTATGCCCGAGTCAGCACCAGCGGTCAGGACCTCGATGCACAACTGAGCGTGCTGGCGGCCGCCGGCGTCGACTCGACTCGAATCTTTACCGACAAACTCTCGGGGTCAGCCAGGACTGAGCGGCCGGGCTTCGCTGCGCTGCTCGACTACGCGCGAGCCGATGACACCGTTGTGGTGGCGGCCATCGACCGTCTTGGGCGTTCGGTCGCTGAAGTCACCCGGACAATTGCCGACCTGAGTGAGCGCCGAATTGTATTGCGCGCCTTGCGGGAGGGTGTGGACACCGGTACGCCGGCAGGTCGGGCCGTGGCCGCCATCATGGCGACTCTTGCTGAGCTCGAGCTGGGCAGGGAGCGCCGTGCCGCATCCCGACACTCTCGCCGTTCACGGCAACTGCCGGCGACCAAGCCGCCCAAGCTCAGCCCCGATCGACAGGATCAGCTGCGGCGCCTGGCCGCCACGGGAGAACCGGTTACTGAGCTTGCTGCGGCGTTTGGAATCGGTCGGGCCACCGCCTATCGATATCTCACCAATAGTGAAGCGACGCAACGGGATGCCTGAGCCAGCGTGGACGCTCGGCACCTTGACTGCTGTGGCGCAAGTGCTTGCCGATACTCAAGACGGCCTTACCGGAAGCGAGATTGGTCGACTGCTAGAGCGACTGTGCATGGATGATCCCGGTGCCGGTCTCACGAAGTGGAAGCGGCTAGAGATTGCGTTTGTACAACGCCAGAACGCTGATGGTCATCCGCAGCGAATTATCACGTTCATTCAGCACGCTATGGACCCCACCAACTACGTCGGCCGACCTGAGCTGTTCACGCTGCGCCAAGACCAGCTCGATGAAGTTCTGACGTTCGTCGGCCTCCGCGTTGAAGACACCGGCAAAGTACACCGCGGCCCCCGGTCCTCCACCCTTGATGAGGCATCTCGCAACGCAACCACGTTGCGGGCAGAACTACGACGACGAGACACCCACAGCGAAGTGTTGCGCTACTGCACCGTGGAACTGCTTAAGAAGAACAACTTTCACGCCTCACTGGAGGCGACCAAGAGTGTGTTCGAACGAGTTCGGCAGATGTCGGGCCTCAGCGGGGACGGTGCCACGCTGATCGATGCGGCCCTATCCGTTGGAAAATCAGGGGTGCCAGTCATTGCGATCAACGACCTGGCCTCCCAAACCGATCGCGATGAACAGACCGGTTTTGCCAATCTCATCAAGGGATTGGCTGGCATGTTCAGAAATCCCGTGGCCCACGATCCCCGCGTCCTACGAGCGGTGACCGACACCCAATTGCTCGAACTGGTGACGGCGTTGTCGATGGTGCACCGCAGACTGGATGCCGCGATCGTGACCGCTGCATCCGCTGGCGGATCAAGCGGTATCTGAAATCCCCTCAGCAGGTCCGATAGGCGTCAGAACTTGATCTCGCCGGTCGTTACCGCGTCCTGGAGATGGTCGATCACTTCCTGTGCGCGACTGTGGGATTCGATGAACTGGCGGGCGTCCGGGTGCACCATCGCAGCGATCTCCAGGATGTCGTTGTATACGTCCTGCAATGGTGCGCGGTAGATCGGTTCATGGTGGGCGATCCGGTTACGCAGGACCCGAACGGCGTCGAGTTTTGCATGGATGTACTTGCGGCGTCTGTTCTCGCGGTGGGGGAAGGCGTTTTGCAGGCGCGGCTGCCACAGCGTTGTCTCGTAGCTGAGGGTGCGGTCTCGTGGAATGCCTTCGCCGGTCAGCCCCACCCATAATCCGAAGGACGTCGCGGCCACGACCTGGTCGCTGCTCGGGTCTGCTGTACCGCGGCGTTGGAGAGTCGCGATGGCCGAGTCGATCGCCTCCCGCTCGTTGTTACAGAGGTAGACGTGGGTATCTGCCCACCAGTCCCCGCGTCCGGTGCGTTCGACAAGCTGATCGTGTAGTGCGTTGCGCACCGCGATTTCCAGCACGTGGATCGGACCCCAAAATGCGGATGCCGCCGCCAGGTTCCAGGTGTAGAGGCGTCGCGCGAGGGTTCGGTCACCGTTGTACCGGTTGACGTAGCGGGCGAAGCGTGCCTCACTTAGAAGGCTGTCGATGCCGGAAGCTGCGCCGGCATCCACCAGACCCTCCCAAAAATACTTTTGCCCCGGGAGTCCAAGCCGTGAAGCTTGAATAGTCACCGGGGCGTTACGTCGACAATGTTAGCCGAACTCTGGGCCCCGATCAACCGCCAGATCAGTGGCGTGACACACATATTTCGCGTCCGAACAGGGGTTATGGGGCGGCCGACCCCTAACCTTCTGATCTGTAGTCGGACAGTTACGCGGACCTACGGACTTTTAATCCGCAGGTCGAAAGTCGTCGTCTGACCAAATGTCAGCCATCGCGCCCCTGATCGATTTGCGACGTCGGGTGTCCATCAGCTGATCCCGCAGCGGTGTGGAGCGCTCGACCACGATGAGCACGCGCACCCGCCCGGTGTCCAGCTCGCTGGCGAAGGTACGGATTCTCCAGCCAAGTTCACGCCCCACGCTCCGGCCGATGGAGCGCAGCTTGTCGACCCCACTGAGGTCGTCTGATTCAAAGATCTGCTCGAAGTGATCGGCCTTGCGCAGGGAGGTGGTGACCTGGTCGAACAGCAGGCGGTCTGGGCCCGTTAGCGGTGGCATGGTTCCCGGTCTCCGATCCCGGCACACGGCGGCATGACATGAAGGCTCTGCACCTCATTGTGGGCACAAAAAAGCCTCGCTCGTCGAGCTGATGCTCGACCTGCGAGGCAAGAAAGGTCTTGCTGCGGAGGCGGTGCGTCAGATGACGCGTGCAGAGCTACACCATCATAGATCTTTCTGGACGTGCCATGGCTAGGTGTTTCAGCGTCGCGGACGGCGGTCGATGAGAGCTTCGATCAATGCCTCAAGGCGTTGGGCTGGTTCATCGCGACGCGCCAGGACGGCGATGTAGATCAGTGGCACGAAGAGTCCGATAAGGATCATCCAGGCGTGCGTGACTACGTCCATGTGTTGTTACCTCCTACGACGAAAGCCGCACTCCGTTGGGAAGTGCGGCTTTCTGGGGGCCACCGGTGGGTGGATATGAAAAAGCCGGGTTGATCAACCCGGCTAATCGATGCTCTATAAAGAGCATCTTTCATTTCGGATGCATTGCACCGCAATGAAAGTCATGGATGAACAGCGGAAGCGTAGTTGCAACTGTTCCGTTTGACGGTAGGGCGCTACCGCCCGGCGAGGAAGGCTCAGAGACCGCGGTTCGCGCGGAGCGATGCTGTTTTGGGCGCACGAATAGCGCCCATCGAGTGTCTCATGGGACAGCGACCATCCGGTGTGTGACAGGCGCACACCCGACCAGAATTTTGACGGCGGCCAATCGCCCGAGGCTGTTTTGGCGCGCGACGATCACACCAGATGGCGGCAAGTTTACCGTCGTTGATGGGTGTCGGCTGCTGTCGACACGCTCGCACGGCCTTGTCCTCAAATCCTTTTCAGTCGAGGTCTTCGGCTTCGCGGTCGGTGAGGTAGTCGGTGAGTTGGTCGGTGAGCCACCAGGTGAGGTGGCTGGCGGTGCGGCCGGTGAGGGCTGCGACGACGGCGGTGTGGCGGTCATCGGTGTGCATGACCCAGCCGCATTCGGTGACCGGTGGCCGGTCGGCTTCTTGGTAGATGTAGTCGTCGAGCATGGTCATCAGTTCGGTGGCGGTGATGTCGGCGGCGTCGGTGAGGATGTCGGCGCGTTGGTCGGGGGTGTAGCGCGGCGGGAGGTCGGCGAGGTCGGTGTAGAGCTCGGTGATCATCGCGGTGAGAACGCTGTGGCCGTGGTGTGCCCAGTCGATGGCGATACGTTCAGCGGTCGCGTCGATGCGGTCGGTGTTCAGCACGGCCGCCGCCGGATGGCTAGAGGCTGAGGTCATAGCCTTGGTCTCTTTCCTGGCTTCGGGTTTGACTGCGGTCGAGCCCCAGAGCGCGGTCGAGGGCTCGATCCTGTTGTCTACGTTGCGATCTCCGATGAGTGGCCAGTCTGTCGGTGACGGCTCGCTGGTGGCCGGCGACCAGTGCGGCGACCCGCTCGGGCAGCTCGTGGGCCGGTGTCTGGGCGGCGGTTTGGTGGGCCGTTTGGGCGGAGGTGTCGTTGCCGATGATGTGGCGCAGTGTCCGGCCGGCATGGGTGGGGGTGCCGCGGTGCTCGAGATGAACCCCGTCGGACAGGTCGCGGTGTTGGTGATCGCCTTCCCCGACCGAGCGTTGGTAAAGGTAGGCGTGATTCGAGGCGCGGCCGCGGGTCAGCGCGACGTAGGCCAGGTTGCGGGTAGCGGTGTCGGCGAGCACGGCGTGGGTGGTTTCGGCGGTGACACCTTGAGCGGTGTGCACGGTGACCGCGTGCCCGAGCTGCACATGCTCGCGCAGGTAATCGTCGCTAAACACAGCCCACGCTTGGTCGCCGTGCCGGCGGGCGGCGATCCGCGGGCGGTCGGGGTTGGTGTCGACGGCGACGACGTGCCAGCGCTGCCCGTTGCGCACCGGGGCCTCAGCCTGGATCGGGGTGCGGGTTTCGTCGGCGGCGTTGACGGTGATGGTGGGGTCGTTGCTGCGGGTGACAATGACGTCGCCGGCGACGATGTGGTGGTTGCGCGCCCCGGTCACCGTGGCCACCTCGAGGCCCTGGCGGGCGCGGTCGGCGACAGTGTGATCGTGGACTCGGCGGTTCAGCGCGTCGGTCATCTCGACGGTGTCGGCCAACAGCAAGCTGTCTTTCCCGGCCGCGAGGTCAGCCTGGTGGGCGGCCAGGGCATCCGCGGCCATGGTGACCTGATCCCCACACGCCAGACGGTCATGGTTGCGGTACCAGTCGATCGCTCGGCGCACCGGCGCGGGCCCACCATCCCGCAGCGCCAGGGACGCCGCCCGCTCGGCAGGGTCGTGTTGGCGCCACACCTCGGTCAGGCGTTGGGTCCAGGGCAGCTCGTCACACAGTTGGGCGAACATCCCGCCGCGCGCCTTCACCGGCGCTAGTTGGTGGGCGTCGCCGACCATGACGGCCTTCGTTCCGGCCGCCGTCGTCGCGGACAGCAGTTGCTCCCACTGTCCGGTGCCGACCATGCCGGCCTCATCGACAACGACGACATCGAACGGCCCCAGCTGTAACTGGCCTTCAGCCAACTGCTTCAGGGCACTGTGCATCGTGTAGCCCGCCGACGCGGCACCCTCGGCGAGGGCGACATCGACGGCTTTCCCGGTGGGAGCGAGGACGATCATTTTCGCCTTGTGGCGTTTCTCGACGATGGTGCGCAACGCCCGCATCGAGGTGGTCTTACCCGCCCCCGCCGGCGCCGAAAGAGGCACCACCAACTGCGGTGTGGACGCGATCGTGGTGACCACCTGGTGCTGTTGTTCTGAGAGTTTCAACGCCGCGGCGGTGTGCTCCGGGCGGACCCACGCCGAGGCCCGAACATTGGCGGTGTCGACCAGCTGGAACACCTGATATTCCTCGGCCAGGATTTGGTCGACAGTGAATCGTTCCGAGCCCTCGCGTTGATGCGCCAGCCGCGGCGCAGTCAGGCGCATCCCGACGGTGTCCACGCACGCTTCGATGACCTGACGGGGCAGCGGCGCGGCCCCGTCCTCACCGTCCCCACTGTCGACAATCAGGGGTAGTTGCGCGCCGATGATCTCGACCAGATCCGCGCGAGTGAGCGCGGCTTTGTCGGCGCGCGTGGCCATCGCCGCCACCGCGCGGCGATCGACCACGATCCCGCTGCGCGTGACCCGCGCGGCGGCCGTTGTCGCGGCGCGTGCACGGGCGGTACGCGCCTCAAGTTGGCCGTCGCGCTCGATCCGGAAACCCCGGCGCTCGGCGCGCCACTGCTCGCGCAGCTCCGTCCACGACAGCGACTCCGGTTTACGCGGTCGGGTGGCTTTTTGCGCGGCTGCCAACTGCGCCTGCGACAGACTCTTCACACCCTCAACAACCGTCAGGTTGGATGCCGCCCACTCCCGCAACGCGGTGCTGCGCGTCGACCAGGCGGTGATGGTTTTCGGGTCGATGCCGGCGATCTCGGCCATCCCCGTGCGGGCATCCACCCGCCCCCACTCCACCCCGATCAAGCGGTGCAGTTCGTGGCGCAGCGTGGCCTGATAAATGATCCCCGCCGCGCGCGCTTCGTGGAACAAACTGGTGCCGTCAATGGACACCAACCGGCCATCAGCGCGGGCCTGCCGATTGGGAACCAGCACGTGGGTGTGCAGGTGAGGATCGCCCGCCCGCGACGTCTCATGCTGATAGGCCGCGGCCACCAAACCCGGCAACTTCTGCAGGTCTTTTTCTCCCGTGACCGGGTTGTGCACCCGGGTGTAGCCGGCATGCGCGCACAGGTACTCCAGGGCCTCCGCGATCGCGGTTTGGTGCGCCGCGTTGACCGCTTTGTCGGCCACATCGTTGCCGAACACCCGCACCAACGACACTGACTTCGGGGCACAAAACGTCAGATCGAACCCGTGCACACCACCCTTGCCGTGCGCCCGACCACACTCCCCGTTCGGTGCCACACCACTGTCCAACCAGCGCGCCACCACGTCCGGATCCGCATCCCCACCGGCCCGCTCAGAAGCCCCCAACCCCACGGCTTCCGCGACCGTCTTTACGTCCCCCGCACACGCCCAGACCGGGGTACGGGTGTCACGTTCGGCGTAGTACTCCGCCAACCCCCCATTGGCTTTCTGCCGGTCCGCCACCGCATCACCGACCGCCCGCGCAGTGTCGTTGTAATAGTTCACCGACCACAACGACAACTTCGCCACCGTCAACACCCAAACCACCCCCTCCAAGCCATCCCGCCCCCGGATCACGAGGGGATAGACCTCGGAAACGGAAGCGGCGCCCCACCAGCATCGCACAAATTTGTGCAAATGTGCCATATCGTTCTAGTGGTATAGCAATGCTGAGGGTCGTGGGTGGGTTGTG
>WBZO01003002.1_pt1 | contig 20592 bp, 21 predicted proteins | sample 5204261 | NCBI WGS metagenome assembly WBZO01 (sample SAMN12412400, study PRJNA552823) | activated sludge metagenome | isolation source: activated sludge from anammox sidestream of wastewater treatment plant... | place: USA: North Carolina | collected 2017-09 | reverse complement strand
GCGTTCGGCAGCGTTAGAGAACGCTGCCTACGCAAAAGGAAAACGCTGCCTACTTGTTGTGATAAACCTACTCGCCTTTTGTCCGTCATTCCCCGCGCGTTACGCGCACATCCCGCGCGCGTAGGGCGCATTCTCTAATGCGTCCGGCAGCGTTAGAGAACGCTGCCTACGCAAAAGGAAAACGCTGCCTACGCAAAAGGAAAACGTTTCCTACGCAAAAGAAAGAACGTTTCCTACGCAAAAGAAAGAACGTTTCCTACGCAAAAGAAAGAACGTTTCCTACGCAAAAGAAAGAACGTTTCCCTACGCATGTTACAGAACGCCTGGCTAGTTATATCACACCCAACAAAATTAGTAACGCGACAAGAATAATCAACCCCGTCAATACCGCTATGGCAATCAACGCCAACGGCACAAGGCGATCATACAGCAAAGAATTTTTGGGGATGCGCCGCACGCCGCGCGAGGGATTGGTTCGCTTGGGCGGTTCCGCTTCAGACATGCGTTTGAACCTCCTCTATCAGGGATGCCGGCTGGACGACCTTTAACGCGTCAAGCGTTTTCTTGCGTGTTCCAACCTCATCAAAAAATGTTCTGGGCTGGAGTCGCCCACGCCGAGTCAAATTTTATCACGCTTGGCGAAAATGCGCTGCAAAAGAAACCTGGCGCTTGGCTTTATCAAGACCAAGTGTTTGAAACGCGTTGCGCGACTCGAAAAGCGACAGCGTGTAAAAGCGCTTGGGGTCTTGCGGACTTGCGGTCACGATCAAGATCCCAAGTGTTTTTGGAGTATCCACGAAAAGAAACCCGCCGCGTCCTGCGCGATGCGGTTATGATTATTTACATAATAAACAGCACAAACATTTGTGCTATTGACTAACGTCCTTTTGAGTGTAAAATAAAGATGTTTTAAAAAGAGCTTTATGAGAACGCAATCCATCGAACGCATCAATGTCAATTTTCCCAGTCCGGTGCTGGAAGATTTGCGGCGCCTCGTCCCCGCCAAACGGCGCAGCGAAGTGATCGCGCGCGCGACCGCCCGCGAACTGCGCCGCCTCAAGCTCGCCGCGCAATTTGAGCAAGCCGCGCGCCGCGCCATTTGGAGCGCCGAAAAATATCCGGCGCTTGCCGGACCGGAAGAGATTGACTTGGCTCTCGCCGCGCTGCGCGTGAACGCCGCGCCGACGGGCATGCGCGCCGAGACGTTCACCCCGCGCAAACGAGGTCGCCGTGAGTGATTATCTGCTCGACACGGATGTTTTGGCGCGTTGTTTGCGCGGCGTTCCCGAAACGCTCGCGCAAACCCAAGCGTTAACGGCGGAAGGGGATTTGCATATTTCCGTTTGGTCGCAGCTCGAGCTTTGGCTTTGGGCGCTGCCGGAAGACCGCAAACCGACTCTGGATTTTTTGACGCCGTTGATTACGCATCCCTTGAATGAAGACATTGCGCGGCGCGCGGCAGAACTCATGCAAGCGCGCGGTTCATCCAAAAGCCCGCTCACCTACGCCGAAGCGGTCATTGCGGCGACAACCCTGCATCACGGTTTGACGTTGGTGAGCTATTCAAAAAATCTGGAAACGCTGGCGCCGCTGCGCTTGCTTTCGCACACCCAAGCCCTGCGAGGTATATCATGACACCAGTACAATTGGGACTGTTTCGTCCGCACACGCCGCTCGACGGCGAAATCGAACTCTTGCCGCTGGCGCGCACGGTCGAGAGCTTGGACTTTACATCGTCGCTCAATGCCGCCATCACGGTGTTTCACGAACACATGCGCCAACAAGCTTTTTCCGAAAACACCATCAAAGCGTTTGGCGGCGACCTCAACATGTTTGCGCGCTATCTGGGGCCCAATAAAGCCGTCGGCGAAGTATCCACCCAAGAGCTGAAAAATTTCATGAATTATTTGCGGTACCAGCGCGGCGTGCCTTGCAGCGCGAAATCGTACCAGCGCCGTTTGACTTCGCTCAAAGTTTTTTTCAATTTTCTCTTTGAGCGCAACGTCACCGCGATGGACCCCGCCGCGCCCATCGCGCATCAACCGGCGATTACGCCACTGCCGGAAATTCTCACTGCCGCGCAAACCGCCAGCTTGTTGAACGCCACGCAAAGCATCCTGCGCGGGCCGCGACCCGATCCGCGACCGCATTTATTGATTTCGACGATTTTGGCCACGGGCATTAAAAAGAGCGAGGCAATGTCTATCAAAATCGAAGACCTAGACCTCGCCCTGCCCGACCAACCTTTTGTCTATATTCGTTACGACGACCCGCGCCGCTGGCACAAGGAACGCAAGCTAAAATTGCCGGCGGATTTTGAAGCGACGTATGAAAAATATCTCGAACACTATCAACCGCACGAACGCATCTTTGAATGTACGCCGCGCAATTTGGAATATGTCTTGACCGACGCGGCGCAATTGGCGGGCTTGGAAGGCAAAGTGACCTTTGAAACTTTGCGTTGGACGAGCGCGGTCCGCGACGCGCAAGCGGGGATGCGCGACGATACCTTGAGACAAAAGTTGGGGCTTTCAACTATTACCTGGCAAGACGCCAGCGAAAAAATCAAACGCCTTGCCGCGCGGCCCATGTAACGCGCAGGCGTTTTTTGCGCGCGCATTTTATTTCTGTGAATCCAAAACTCGTCCGCACTTTGCTTCTTGCCAATGTGGCGGTGTACAGCGTCGCCGCCGTGTTAATTGGCTATAGCTATTGGTTTCCCGCCAGCCAACAAACGCGGACATTCGGCTCCGAACGCTACACCAACGACGCTCCTTTGATTGCCATTCGCCTGCCGACGCCCACGCCGTTTGTGGGAACGTTTGCGACGGCGCCCGCGGGCGGCGTGCCGACGGTGGCGCCGCTCGAGACGCCGATTCCCGTTACGCCCGCGCCCAAAATGACCGCGCCCGCGCCAACGCCCAAAGCGGCGGTCGTGCGCGACCAAGGTCTCGTTCCACCCACCAATCTCAACATTCTTTTGCTCGGCACCGACCAACGCGCGGGGCAGAGCAATTGGCGCACCGATACGCTCATTCTCTTGACGATTAATCAAGAGGCGAAAACGGTCGGCATGTTGACCATCCCGCGCGATTTATATGTCAATATCCCCGGCGTGGGCAAGCAGCGCATCAACACCGCCGATTTTTACGGCTATTATTATCATTACCCCGGCGGTGGGCCCAATCTCATCAAACAAACCATCGAGCAAAATCTCGGCATCCGCGTTCACTATTTTGTGCGCGGCGGTTTCGACGCGTTTCGGCGCGCCATTGACATTCTCGGCGGAATTGACGTGGACGTAGATTGTCCGTTATACGAACAAGATTTTTATGACGATTACGGACATGCCACCTTAAATTTTCAGCCCGGCGTGCAAACGATGGACGGCGTAACGGCGCTGCGCTATGCGCGTTCGCGTTACACCACGAACGATTACGACCGCGGGCGGCGACAGCGCAAAGTAATCCTCGCAATGTGGGACAAGGCGACAATGCTCGACCTGCTACCCAAATGGCCCGAACTCTATCAAGAGATGAGCGATTCAATCCAAACCGATTTGGGGCCCACCGAAATGGCGGCGCTCGCCTATATCGGCACGCAGCTCAAAATGGACAAAATCAAATCGCGCGCCATTGACAATCGTTCCACCATTCCGTACGTCACGCCCGAAGGCGCCCAAGTGCTTTTGCCCAATGCGGAAAAAATTCACGCGCTGCTCGTCGAATTTTTCGCGCCGGTCACCGACCAAGCGGATGCGGCAAGCAAAGAAAACGCCAAGATCCAAATCGTAAGCGGCAATCCGCAAGCCGCGGCGCTTGCCGCCACCGCGCTCAAACGTCAAGGTTTCAATGTGAGCGCGGACGGGCCCGCGACGCCGCTGGCGGCAGTCAGCGCGATTACGGTGTACGGCGCTAAAACCGCGACCGCGCAACAACTCGCCGCGTTCTTGCGGCTCGACCCTTCCAGCATCCAAACCGCGACGGATAGCAATGCGGACGCCGACATTGTGGTAAATCTGGGGCGCGACTATAACGCGTGTCAGCGCTAGAAAATTTCCACTGCGGCACGCGCATTTTCTTCTCGTGCTATAATCCAAACATGTCGCCTAAAATACTTAACTCGGCTCTTTTGTCCGTCCTCGCGGAACGCGCGGACCCGCTCCAAGTTTTGACCACGACGGCAAATGTCGTGCGCCGCGCCCAAGCGGTTACGTTAGACTTGAAGCGCATCGAAACCGTAGCCCAAGTTTTGGCGCTGCGTCCCGTGCCGGTCCCGGCATGGGATTACGACCATCATTTTTTTGACGATACCGAACGCACGGTCACGTACATTTTTTTGTTGGACGCGCTGAATTTTTCTTTTTGGGGCGAACCCAAATGGCATATCCGCAGCGTGCAACGCGCCCTCGACGGCTATTGGGCGTTGGCAACCGCGCTCAGACATGCCGCCGTGCGCGATGAAAATTTTCTCGACGCGGACCATCTCGCCAATCTCGCGCCGGACGAATTGGCGCGCGTATTGCGCGGAAACGTCGAAATCCCGATGTTTGTGGAACGCTGGCGCAACGCGCAAGAATTGGGACGCGTTCTGCGCGACCATTTCGGCGGCAGCGCGGCGCGCTTGGTGGAACAAGCCAACGGCAACGCGACGACTTTGGCGCGTCTCGTGGCGCACAATCTCTCGTCCTTTAATGATACGACGCTGTATCGCGGGCGCGCGGTGAATTTGTATAAACGCGCGCAAATTCTCGCCGGCGATTTGTACGGTTCGTTCGGCGGCGCGAAATGGGGAACGTTCAAAAATCTCCACGACCTCACCGCCTTTGCGGATTATAAATTGCCGCAACTCTTGCGCGCATGGGGCATTTTGAAATACGCGCCCGCGCTGGCGCGACGCGTGGACCGCAAAACCGTTTTGGAAAAAGATAGCGGCGAAGAAATCGAAATCCGCGCGAGCATGCTTTGGGGCGTCGAATTATTGCGCCAAGCGTTGGCGCGCCAAGGGCGCGCGTTGAATAGCGTACAGATGGATTGGTTTCTGTGGGAAACGAGTCAGGGCCACGTCAAAGGCATGAAACCCTATCATCGCGTACGAACCATTTATTATTGAGACCGCGCGACCTTGCGCGGCCCCTCGCATCCACTCTAGGGAAAAATTTTCTTGAGCGCTCTTTTATTCAAACTCCAACATCGCGATTCACGCACCCGCGCGCGCGTCGGCGTCATTCACACCGCGCACGGCGACATTGAAACGCCGGGCTTTATGGCGGTGGCGACCCAGGCGAGCGTCAAAGGTCTCACCGCGCAAGATTTGTACGCGCTCGACGCGCAATTGATTATTTGCAATACCTATCATCTCGCGCTGCGCCCCGGCGCGGAACACATCGCGCAGCTCGGCGGCTTGCATGCGTTCATGAATTGGCAGCGGCCCATCTCAACCGATAGCGGCGGTTTCCAAGTGTTTTCGCTCGGCGCGGCGATCCGCGACGGCGTCGGCAAAATCGCGGATATTTTTCCCGACGAAGCGCGCGCCGAAATCGAAATCAAAGGCGACCGCACGCCGCTGTGCAAAATTGACGACGACGGCGTGACGTTCAATTCACATCTCGACGGCGCGCTAATTCGGCTCAATCCCGAACGCTCGATACAAATTCAACATCAACTCGGCGCGGACTTTATTCTCGCGTTCGACGAATGTACTTCGCCGCTCGACTCGTACGAATACACGCGCGAGGCGCTGGGGCGCACACATCGCTGGGCGGAACGCTGTCTGACGCAGCACGCCAAAACCAAACGCGCTTATCAAAATTTATTTGGCATTGTGCAAGGCGGCGCGTACCGCGATTTGCGCGAAGAATCGGCGCGCGTGATTGGGGGTTTGCCGTTCGATGGGCTGGCGATTGGCGGCTCGCTCGGCAAAAGCAAAAACGACATGCACGCGATTTTGGATTGGACAATTCCGCTTTTGCCCGACGCTAAACCGCGTCACTTGCTCGGCATTGGCGAAATTGAGGATCTGCTCAACGGCATTGAACGCGGCATTGATTTGTTTGACTGCGCCGCGCCGACGCGTTGGGCGCGCAACGGCTCGCTGATGGTCTCGCACGCCATGGCGCAGCGCGAAGGATTCAAGAACGACCGCTTGACGATTGCCAACGCGCGTTTTGCATTGGACGCCGCGCCGATTGAGGCGACGTGCGAATGTCTGACGTGCAAAAATTATTCGCGCGCCTATTTACATCATCTGCATCGCGCCAAAGAATTGTCGTATTATCGCTTGGCGACGATTCACAACTTGCATTTCATCCTGCGCTTTATGGAACGGGCGCGCGACGCGCTGCGCGAAAACAATTGGGAGAAATTTCGCGCGGCGCAAGAGGAATAAAAAAACGCAGCCAAACTCGGCTGCGTTTTTTTTGCGGCGCGCTAGGAACGTTCCGCCTGCGGCGTCGTCTCGGACACGCGCCGCGTTCCGATCAACCAAGCGTACGCGCCAAAGACGAGCGCGGCAGAATAGACAAAGACTTGCTGAACCGAAGTGGTCAACAAACTGGCGGCGGTGGGCGCAATCACGATTGCGGCATTCAACGGCATGTACAACATGCTCATCACCGCGTTGCGCCGTTCGGGCGGCGTCACGACGCCAATCGTCGCGAACGTCAAGCTATTGATGGCGGGCGAAAATGCCGCAAGCACAAAATAAAAGAACGTGAATTGTGGAATCGTCGTCGCGAAAAATAACGGAATGTACGCGACGCCCGAAAGAAAAGTGACGACCGGCAACAAACGCGCGTGACCGTATTTATCCGCCAGCGCGCCCCACAAGGGCGTCATAATCAAGGTGGCGATTCCGGCAATGCCAAACACCAACCCAATCGTCGCGCCGACATCCGCGCCCGACGCAAGTTGAATCACGCGTGTGGACAGGAACGGATAAGAAAAAAAATAGCCGCAGGTCGCAATGAAACTGAAAATAAAATAACGCATCACAATCGGCGTGTGCGTCACCGCGCGCAGCGAATTTTTCAACATGGTGAAAATGCGCGGCGTCGGCTGCGGCTTGAACGCTTCGTGATAAAACAGCAGCAGAATCAAAAAGACGCTGCCAATCGAAAACGCATTGAACCAAAATAACGCGAGGATGCCAAACGTGGAAACGATGAATCCGCCCAAAAGCGAACCGAATACGCCGCCCAGCGGTTGCGACGCGGACACGAGCGCAATCGCAAAACCGACGCGGCGGCGCGGCGCGTGTTCAGAGATGGAAGCAAACATCAAGCCCGTATTGCCCAACGCGAGACCGGTCAACATTCTGCCCAGCGTAAAAATCCAAATGTTCGGCGCAAGCGCCATCACAACGCACGCCGCCGCTTCGACCGCAAACGAACGCACAATCAACGGCTTGCGTCCGTAACGATCCGCCAAGACGCCCCACATCGGCACGAACCAAAAACCGATAAACATCGCGCTCGACGCCAGAATGCCCGTCCAAAATTTGGTCGCCGCTTCGTCAAAACCAATATCTTGTAAATAGACCGGCGTGAACGCGGTCAAATTGGAAAATAAAACAATTTCGATAAAACTCGCTAACGCAAAAAACGCCGTGAGTGAAACCCACGACGATTGTTTTGGCTGTTCCATTTTTGTCGCCTGATTCATGCGCGCTGCGCCTTCCCCGCAACTTGGTTTTCGCTCATACTGATACGTCTTGCCTCCAACTTTTTCCGTTTGGATACGAAACATCGAGATATTTCAGTCGTTCGCCGCGTACAATTTTCGCGGGCTGTCCATTCCGCGCGCCATAATTACATTCGCGCAAACGCCAATCGAAAAAAAGCGGCGCGCCGAAATTTTCAAATACAAGGCGCGCTCCTGCTCGATACGCGAGTTGAACGGCTGTTGCTCCGACAGCGCCAGCGCCGCCCTGCACCAAAACGATTTTCCCTTGTACTGAACCTGCTACATGAACCGCTCGATGCGCGGTAATCACCGGAATTCCGAGACACGCACCTTGCTCGAATGAAACGGCTTCGGGCAGCGGAACCGCCTGTTCTAACGGAACTACCGTGTACTCGGCAGCAGTTCCGAAAGGGCGGTAGGTCTGAGCGCCATAGCGCCAGACGCGGCGTCCGATCCATTCTTCCGATACGCCTTTGCCAACTGCGTCAATCGTACCCGCGCCATCGCTGTGCGGAATGATACGCGGGAAAGGCATTCCGTAGCCATAAGCATCTTGGCGCTTTTTCACATCGCCCGGATTGATGCCTGATGCAGCGATTCGGATCCGAACTTCACCGTCCTGCGGCTGTGGATCGTCCATCTCGCCGACGGTCAAAACGTCACGCGCCGCGCCTTGTTTTTCGTACCAAGTCGCTCTCATACCGATACTCCCACCCATCCTGCCACACAAACTCTTTCCCCACCAATTCCTCTAGCGCCACTTCATTCAAATAATGCTCGCACGCCCAACGCGTCGCCACATGTCCGATGATCAAAATACGCGCGTGAGATTGCAGCAATTCAATATCATGGAAAAAACGATTCACGCGCGCAACCGCTTGCCGCCAACTTTCGCCGTTCGGGTACGGCACGTCAAGATATTTTCCGCGTTCGCCGCTTACAATCGTCGTGGGCTGTCCATTCAAATCGCCATAATTGCATTCGCGTAAACGCCAATCGAAAAAAAGCGGCATGCTGGAATTTTCAAATGCAAGGCGCGCCGTCTCAACTGCTCGTTCCAAATCCGAAGTAAAAACCGCGTCAATTTTGTTATCGCGTCGTCGCTTGCCCAATTCACGCGCCAACTCTCTGCCGCGTTCCGACAAACGACTCTGATTCCATCCCGACGCAATGCCGCGTTCATTGTCCTCGCTTATCGAATGGGTTTCAAAAACGATTTCGATCATCCATCTTCACCATCAATCGGCAAACACTCGCGCAACACAACGCGCGCCAAACATTCGCGCATCTACGCTTTGTCAATCTAATTACCACGCGCTGTCGGCAGTAACCGATGCACCAGCCCTAGTCATGGCTCGCAGCCGCGCGCGCGCGTGCGACATTTTCACGAACTTGGGGCGCAACCTCTTGCGCGAAACGTTCAAGTTGGTCGTCGGGCGCGCCGCTAAAGAGATAGCTATCCATTCCATACTCAAGCGTCAGTTGGGTCAGTTCCTCAACCCACTGGTCTATCGGTCCATTGAGGAACCCCTCTGACCGGTTCTTGATATTGGCGCCAAACAAGTTTAACAAGCGTTGGATGTGAGCGGGATCGCGCCCAGCGCTGCGGGCGCCATCGTCAATTCGCTGCTGCATTTCCTTGAGTTGCTCGAGTTTGATGTAGGAAAGCGAAGGGACCCAGCCATCCGCCAAGCGGCCAATCAGATTCAACATCTTGGGTCCAAGCGCGCCGATCCAAATGCCAATCGGATGCGCGGGCGCGGGGCCCGGTTTGACGCCGCCCAACGTGTAAAACTTGCCCTCAAAATTCACCGACCGTTCTTTGCTCCACATCAATCGAATGACGGCAAGCGCTTCCTCCAAAGCAGCCACTGCATTCTTGGGCGTATAGACCGGACCACCCATCGCTTTGATTGCTTCCCAGAACGCGCCCGCGCCGAGGCCCAACTCGAATCTGCCGCCGCTGAGCAAATCGAGAGTGGCTGCGGCTTTGGCTAACATAGCGGGCGGACGTAGGGGCAAGTTGGCGACATCGGGAAAGACCCGCACGCGTTGAGTTTGGGCAGCAATGGTTGCGAGCAATGTCCAGCTATCGAGATAACTTTGCTGGTAAGGATGATCCTGAATTCCGATTAAATCCAGTCCAAGCGCGTCCACCTTGCGAGCGGCGTGCAACACCGCTTGATGATTGCGCGCATCTGGAACGAGGAAATATCCAAAGTTGAGGGGACGACCATAATCTTTCATGACAAACTCCTGTGCTGGATGTAACTTTTTTTCCACAAAAACTTGCGGCAAAGTCGCCATACGATAAAATATATTTTCAAAACGGCAATTCGATGCCGATGCCTTGCGCGCGCGCGCGTTCATACACCCGCGCGCCGACGGCCACATCTTCCAACGCGATGCCGCACGATTTGAACAACGTAATGTCGTCGTCGCCTGCCCGGCCTGCTGCGCGGCCGCTCACGAGCGCGGACAATTCTTGAACTTGGTGCCAACCGATTGCGTTTTCGGAAACGGCTTGGCTCAAATCTCCCGCTTCAATTTTCGCTTGCTCCACCGAATCGGCAAAAATCGCGTGCGCGCGTTTTACGGCAGTCGAATCCACTTCGCGCCGCGTTGTCCAATTGCTGCCCGCCGCGTTGACATGCGCGCCCGCTTTCAACCATTCGCCATTGACGACGGGTTGCGCGGCGGTGGTGATGGCAATGACAACATCGCTTTCGACCACCGCGTCTTGCGCGGAGACAACGGGTTCAATTTCAATTTTGAGTTGCGCGGACATTTTTGCCGCGAACTGTTGGCGCCGCGTTTCAGCGCGCGAAAAGCATTTCACCTTTGCAAAATTACGCGTCGCGCATACGGCTTCCAACTGCGATTCCGCTTGCCAGCCCGTGCCGATGATGCCGATTGTTTTGGCATTTTTGCGCGCGAGAAATTTTGTGGCGACGCCCGACGCCGCGCCCGTTCGCATTTGGCCCAAACGGTCCGCTTGGATGATGGCGAGATAGTCGCCCGTGTTGGAATCAAAGAGATGAAAATAAAAACGCGCGCCGCCGCGAAATGAGGTGTACGCTTTGAAGCCCATGTAACCGCGCGAAAATAATCCGGCGGGCATAACGTGGAGTACGCCGTGTGGGGCGCGGATGCGTTGACGCGGCTGATTTTGCGCCGCGCCGTTTCCAAAATCGCGCAGCGCGTCCTCGACGAGACGCAGCGCATCGTCCATCGTCAATAATTTTTCAACATCAGATTCGGTGAGAAAGAGTGGCATTACGTTACGCGTAGGGGCGAAGCATTGACAGTCGCGTGCGCGAAAATTTTGCAATATGTGTGCGTCAATGCTTCGCCCCAACTAGAGCAACGAAAACGGCAATTGCATCACACGCGCGTTTGCGTCGTTGATTTGCACCATCGTGTCCAGCTCTACCTCGCGGCGCACAAAGCCGAGCGCAAGGTTGCCAAATTTCGGCGAATGAGCAGACGAAGTGACGTTTCCAACTTGGGCATCGTTGAAGCGAATGACATCGCCGCGCGCGGGCAAAATATCATTTTCGATTTTCAAACCGCGCAAATGCCGATTCACATGCCCGCGATGAACGATGCGCGCGACGACTTCTTGGCCGATATAGCATCCTTGATCCACGCGAATTTGCATCACATCGGGAATTTCCAACGCGAGGGTTGTGTCGTCAAAATCAACGCCCCATTTCGGCAAACCCGCTTCGACGCGCAGCATTTCCAATTGTTGAGCCGAGACTTGCGGGATGTTTTGCAACGCGTCGCGCAATACATGCGCGACTTTATGCGGAACCATCACATCAAACGACGGCGCAAGCGCGCGAGGGTTGCGCACAATGCGCGCGCGCGTGTCGGCAATTTCGCCCCACGTCCACGCGTACGCGTCTTGCGGCGCGCGCGCGTTCAAGCTGCGTTCAATGATTTGCTCTGCCGCATTGCCCACAATGACAATACATTCCCATTCGGCAGTGACATCTTGAAACGTCACTTTATCGCGAATGATGTAACGCTTGAGCGATTGAAACAAATTTTCGCGCGCGCCGCTTTCGCACAACAGACCATAAAGGTCGCCGTCGCGCAGCAAAATGAAATCCGCGACGAAATGACCTTTGGCGTCGAGCAACGCGCTGTACGCGCCGCGGCCCGTCTCTAATTGTTCCGCGTTCGCGGCGATAATTTTGTGCAGCCATTTGCGCGCGTCCGCGCCTTGGACGCGCAAAACGCCGCGCGGCGTTTCGGTCCAGGCAACTTGGGAGAGAATAGTTTCGTATGGCGTCATGGTCTCAATTCAAACGCTCGACATGTTCGAGCGCGCGCTGCAACAAGGCGCGCACCTCGCCCGCGTCAAACGCGTCGGGATGCGCCAAAAGATATTGTTCCAAATAAATCGCGGCTTGACGCTGTTCGCCCAAGCGCAGCGAGAGCAATCCCATATCGCGGATTTCCGCGCTCGCGCGCGGGTCGAGCAACAGCATCTTGTCCACCGCCTGCTGTGCGCGGCGAATTTGTCCGCGCTGGATAAACAGCGTTTTTAGATTGTTCAACATGCGATACAAAATGTATTTGCCGCCAACCGCATCGAGCCAATCCGGTTCAAAGGTAGCGTGCGGCAGCGCGGTCTCACGCACGCGCGCCAGCATCGCGTCAAGGTCCAAAATTTCGCCGCCATTGAACGGGTCAAACACAATTTCACGCGCGGCGTCTTGCCACTTGACGCAAAAATGGCCAGGCAAGCCGACGCCCACAATGGGCAAACGCAAACGCTGCGCGATGGCAATCACCAGCGTGGACAAACTTATCGGAATACCGGCGCGTCGTTCCAACACATCGTTCAGATAACTATTGCGCGGGTCGTAATAAGCGTGACGATTGCCGGAAAAACCAAGTTCCTCGAACAGATACGCGTTCAACGCCGCAATCACCGCGTGCGGCGTATCCAATGCCGCCAGGCGCGGCGCAAATTCATTTGCCAGCGCGTCCAGTTCCGCCAAATACTGCGCGATGTCGAGATTCGGATATTCGTCGGTCGCGAGAATCAACGCGCCTTCCGCGAGATTGATTTGCGCGTCCGGCGCTTGAATCACGCGTTCAAAATAAAGTCGCCACGCGGTATAGTGCATTGTAAAAAATTGACCAGAGACTACAACAGGGAAACAAGAATCCGACGGGACGGCCTGTTTCCCTGCTGCAATCTGTTATGCGAGAGCGTCCCCGGCGAGACTCGAACTCGCGCGCACGGCTCCGGAGGCCGCTGCTCTATCCACTGAGCTACGGGGACAAGTGGGTTTAGTGTATCGCAAAAAAAAGTTTGGTCAAGTAAATTTATCGCGCCAAATCACGGTTTGCCCTTGCGCAATAGAAACGGCAGCCAGAGACGATGCGGCGCAAATGTCGTCGTGGCCCAATCGGATTTGAAAACGTCCGCCCAGTAATTGTATGCGTCGAGCGATTCGATTTGCGTCGCCAATTCGCGATTCAATTTGTTGGACGTTTCCGAGCCGTTAATGCTGCCGAGATGGACGAAACCGCTCGCGCCATGCTGCAACAGAACCATCTTCATGTGAATCCCCTGCCCCGTCGGATTACCCAGCCGACATTGAACATCGTATTGCGCGGTCAAGCGATTCACATACGCGCAGGTCGCCCAATTGCTGCGCGGGTCGCCAAAACTATCGTAAAACGAATCGAGCAAAATACGCACGCGCGCGCCGCGTTTTGCGGCGTCGAGATATGCTTCCAAACGCAGATTGGGGTCGGCGGACGGATTGCTGCCGCTCGCGCCCCAATACGTGTATTCATACAATTGTTCGACGAGCAATGTATCGCCCGCGTCCGCTTGCGCGACCAAGCCCAATAGCGCGTCGGAGGTTCGCAAACAATTGTCGGGACACTGCACCAATTCGATTGGATACGCGCCATACAGCGTCAACGGCGCGGGAAATTGCACCGCGTAACCTTTGCCGCCGTTTTCATAATCCGGCACAAAACCGAACGGCGGAAAATCATCCGTATTGGTCCCCCAGCGCCGCACGTCCGCATGATGCGTCGGGTCAAAATCGCGGTCGAGAATCGTCTGCGCCGCGTTCACAATGTCGGGATTGTCCGTAATCAAGTAACCGCCGCGCGTGCCAAACGTGCCATTGTTGGGGTCGTCGGACGGCATCGCGTCATCGCCCAAATTTTCGGACCCGATGAGAACACGCGCGCCGTCAATGACAATCCACTTGCCATGTTGATTGTCATAGCGTTTGTGAATATTGGACTGGGGCTTGCCCGTAAAAATCCAGCACTGTCCGCCGTGCGCGTAAATCGTTTGACAAGCCCATTTCCCTTGCGCGTCCAACGCGCCGCCGTCGAGCATGACGGAAAATTGTACGCCCGCGTCCAGCGTTTCCGTAATCGCATCCACAAGTTTGGCGTTGTTGAGCGCATACATTTCCATCGAAATCGTCGCGGTGGCATTTACGATTTCATCGCGCACACATTCAAATAAATGATCCGGCGCGACGCAATACTTGATTGTCGCGGGCGCGTTGGATTTGGCGGTTTGAAAAAATTCATCCAGATCCCATCCCGGATACAGCGCCTTTTTTCCAAACACATTATCGGTCGGGTCTTGCGCCCAATCGGCGCGCGTATTCGTATCGGGAAACGGCATCCCGTCCGTCGGCTGCATCTTGCGATAGAGAATTTGACCTTGATTCGACGCGCTGGCAAAGGAGTAAATTTGCGCCGCCGCGCCATACCAATCGGGCGCGCTCAACGTCGCGTCGCCATACGCCATCGCATCCACAATTTCCGCCGCGTCGTTGAGCAAAAAAACTTGGTCGCCTGCATTGGGAAAGGACATGGCGCTGCCGGTCAGATTTGGCACAGTCGCGTCGGAATCCGCGCCATATTCATACGCGGGCAAAAAACCAAACTCGCCGAAAAAAGCGGACGCGGATTTTGCCGCCCAAATTTTTTGACCCGCGTTCAGCGTCGCATCATTGGGAAACGTAACCGTACCTTCGCCGTCGCTCAATTGCCAATTTGCAAGCGACTGGGGCGCGGCGCCGATATTTTGTAATTGAACCGCTTCGGAATTTTCGCCCGTGACAAACGGGTCGAAATAGACGCCCGTGAGCAAAACGGTTGGCAATGGCGCGGCGCGCGCGGGCGCAACAAGACAACCCAGCGCAATAAAGAGAACGAAAGGCAGCGCAAGTTTCGACATGAGCGCAAGCAAGTGTAGCATATTCATATAAAAAATGGCAAGACGCGATAAAGTGATTAGAAATCGCGGCAACAAGAGCGCAAGTCTGCCTATGCAGACTGGATATGCGTAGGAAGCATTCTCTAACGCTGACTGACAACGCGCATTAGAGAATGCGCTCTACGCGTGAGACGTGGACAATCACCGCATGGTTTTTGGCAATTGTCCACAACGCGTAGGAAGCGTTCTCTAACGCTGACTGACAAGGCGCATTAGAGAATGCGCTCTATGCGCGAGACGTGGATAATCACCGTGTGGTTTTTGGCAATTGTCCACAACGCGTAGGAAGCGTTCTCTAACGCTGACTGATAACGCGCATTAGAGAATGCGCTCTACGCGCGAGACGTGGACAATCACCGTGCGGTTTTTGGCAATTGTCCACAACGCGTAGGAAGCGTTCTCTAACGCTGACTGATAACGCGCATTAGAGAATGCGCTCTATGCGCGAGCGGTAGGTAATCACCGGCGCGGCTTAATTGACAAGCGCGAAATTGCGATTAAGCTTGGACAAATTTTAGCGAGGCGTAAAAATGTTGAATCATCCGACCTGTTATCTTTCGCCCAAATGCGAGGCGCGCGCCATCGGGCACATGTTGTACGGCGTCTTTGCGCGCGAGCCGCTGGAAAAAAATGAACGCATCGCCGTATGGGGCGGCGAAGTGTTGACGCGCGCGAACTTTGACGCGCTGCCTGACCGCTTGCGCCGTTTGAGCGTCCAAATCGAAGAGGGTTTATTTCTAGTCGCGCTGCACGAGGGGCCCGCCGATTACATCAATCATTCTTGCAATCCGAACGCGGGCATGGACGGCCAAATTGTCGTCGTCGCCATGCGCCCGCTTGCAGCCGGCGAACAGATTTGTTTTGATTACGCCATGACCGACGGCAGCGATTACGACGAGTTTGAATGTCATTGCGGCGCGCCCAATTGTCGCCATCACGTGACCGGGCGCGATTGGCGCAAGCCCGAATTGTGGGAACGCTATGCCGGTTATTTTTCGCCGTACCTCGCGCGGCGCATCGAAAAATTGAAACGCGGAGAAACCATTTGAATGGCGTTTTGTTCGCCAGCGTCTTGGGTTTAACGTCCGCGCTCGTTTGGGGCGCGGGCGATTTTTTGGGCGGCTTGAGTTCGCGGCGCGCTTCGGTTTTGGGCGCGCTGTTGGTGAACGAGGCAAGCGGCTTGGCGGTTTTGTTGGCATGCGCCATTCTGTTTCAAGAACCGTTTCCGTCCAACGTCCAAATCGGTTGGAGCATCGCCGCGGGCATCGTTGGCGTCATCGGCTTGGGCGCGCTGTATGCGGGTTTGGCGAGCGCGCGCGCCAGCATCGTCGCGCCCGTGTCCGCCGTCGTCGCCGCGCTGCTGCCGGCCGTGTACAGCGCGTTCACAATCGGTTTGCCCGCCAGCCATCAACAAATTGGTTTTCTCCTCGCGCTGGCGGCGATTGTCTTGGTGAGTTATTCAAATCAAGGCGTCGGCGAATTACGCGCGCTGGGTTTGGCGCTCTGCGCCGGCATCGGCTTTGGCTTGTTTTTTATTTTCATTCATCAAGGCAGCGCCGGAAGCACTTTTTATCCGCTGGTATTTTCGCGCGGCATTTCCATCCCCATCGTCTTGGGCGCGCTGCTCTGGCGCCGCGCGCCGCTGCCGTCCAAACCGGTTTTGCCGCTTGCGCTCGCGTCGGGAGTTTTTGACGCGGGCGGCAATATCTTTTTTCTGCTCGCGACGCAGTTCGGACGGCTCGACGTGGCGACGATTCTCTCGTCGCTCTATCCCGCGTCAACGGTGATTTTGTCGCGCATCTTTTTGCATGAAAAAATTTCGCGCCTACAGCAACTCGGCGTCGTGTTGGCGCTCGCGGCGATTGTGTTGATTGCGCTATAATGATTCTGCCGCGCGCGGGTTCATTGCGTCCCGCGCGGCGATCCGTCCACGCCGTACAAAAAAATCTCGCGCGAAAATTCGCGCGAGATTTTTTATGATGCCGCCAATGCTGCTTTGCGCTGCCGATTCGCTTCGATGTAACGGCGAATCGCTTCGGCGTCCGGTTGATTGAACGCGGACGCGTTCGGGTCAATGCCCTCTAAACGCTTGCGCGGCAATTTTTGATTCACCGCGCGTTCGATTTTTTTCACCATCGGTTCGTCCAACGGCGTGACCAACGTGTACGCGCTACCCGTCGCTTGCGCGCGGCCCGTGCGCCCGATGCGATGCACGTAATCTTCTGCCTGCATCGGCACGTCGTAATTGACCACATGCGAAACGCCTTCCACGTCAATCCCGCGCGCGGCAATGTCGGTGGCGACAAGGACGCGCGCCTTGCCTTTGCGGAACGCTTCGAGCGCGGCGACGCGCTGCCCTTGCGAACGATTGCCGTGAATGACATCCGCGCGAATGTTTGCCTTTTTGAGCTGCTTGACAATTTTGTCCGCGCGATGTTTGGTGCGCGCAAAGACCAGCACGCTGTCCATCGCCTCATCCGCGAGCAGTTGATGCAGAGCTTGAGTTTTTTGATGCTCCGGCACGACAAACAATGTTTGCTCAATCGCTTGCGGCGTCGCGGTTGTTTCGACGGCGATGCGCGCGGGCTTGTACGTTACTTCGGATGCCAGCGACAAAATCGAAGGCACGAGCGTCGCCGAGAACAACATCGTTTGGCGTTCGCGCGGCAGTTCGCGCACGATGCGTCGAATCGCGGGCAAGAATCCCACATCCAACATGCGGTCGGCTTCGTCCAAAACCAAGATTTGTAACTCTTGAAATGATACGTAACCGCGCTGCATGTGGTCTTGCAATCGTCCGGGTGTGGCGATGATAATGTCGGTGCGGCGTTTGAGCGCCTGTTCCTGATTCGTCATGCCGACGCCGCCATAAATCGGCGCGACGCGCAGGTCGGTGTGTTTGACCAATGCTTGCGCTTGCTCTGTAACTTGCAAGGCAAGTTCGCGCGTCGGCACAAGAATCAAAACGCGGAGCGCGTGCGGCGCATTTTGCCCAAGTGCATCCTGCGCGAGCAGTTTTTGAATCGCAGGAATGAGGTACGCGGCAGTTTTGCCGGTGCCGGTTTCTGCGGAACCCAAAATGTCTTGCCCCGTCAACGCAACCGGAATGGTTGCCGCCTGAATCGGGGTGGCTTGTTCAAAGCCAAGCCGCGCGACGCTTTTTTGCAGGCGCGCGTCAAGACCCAATGTATTGAAACTCATTTGTTTTTGTATACAGTCACGAATGATCGAGGCAATCGGAATGCGCCGTCCGGGCGCGATGAGAATTCACACCAATCAGCCGAAACTATTTCTATGCGGTTTGATTTGCCGATGTGAACTACCGCAGGAACACAGACGGGTCAGGAGGAAAAGTGTGGAGCCATGACGGCTCACTCAAAAGCGAGGGCAATGACTCTCGTAGAAATAAAAACGCCTCTCGGATTATTGACGAAAGGCATGAATCTACATGCAAACTTGTCTCTAACGCTGCTTAGTGTAACACAGGGGCGGGATATTACCTAATCGGGAAATGTGTTATGATTTGTCTGAAACTATTATGCCAACCGCAAAACGTATCGGACCATACCGCATCTATTTTTATTCCTATGACTGCGGCGAACCGCGTCATATGCACGTAGATCGCGAAAAGTTTAGCGCCAAGTTCTGGCTCGACCCGGATGTCGCGTTAGAGGAGAACAAAGGGTATTCCCGCAAAGAGCTGCGCGATATCGAACGTATTTTACGGGAGCATTTGACAGAATTGAGAAGGGAGTGGGATGATTTCTGCAACGCCAACCCTCGTAACGGCTAGAATCACAAACGTGATTGTCACGGATGACACAATAACGATTGACCTGGAAGATGGGCGCACTATTTCTCTGCCAATCGGCTGGTATCCGCGCCTCGCGCACGGCACGCCACAAGAGCGGACGAATTGGGAAATTAGCGGCGCGGGTTACGGAATTCATTGGGAAGAGTTGGATGAGGATTTGGGCGTGGAAGGATTGCTGCTGGGAAAAAAATCGAATGAGAGTTCTGAATCGTTTGCGCGGTGGTTGGAGCGGAGAAATGCGGTCGGCAGATAAAGACTGGAGGTTACATGAAATCGAAAGTAGTAACATTTTCCAATTATGAATGGCTTCCGCACACTGGGGATTTTGATACTATTGTGTTCGGTTGCAATATCGTCGACCGAGAGTATTTCGAGACTGCTGTTGAGAAGCAATACATGCAAATGCGGCGACGAAATTTGTCGCCGCATTTTTATTCCCCCATTTCCCGTTGGTGACGCGGCGAGACGCGCATCTTTGTACCATCGGCAAAAGCAATTTTAGCGTCTCGCTGCGTCAATGGTATAATTCTCTTCCGTTAAGCAAACGCGCGTCAATGAGTGCCTCGCGCGCTTGACTCCTTCTGCATGAAAGGGGCAACCAGATTGCCTTATGAATGAATATAAATCGGACAAGATTCGCAATGTGGCGTTGATTGGTCATTCGAGCTCCGGCAAAACTTCCCTCGCCGAAGCGCTCCTCTTTAACACGGGCGCCACGACCCGTCTCGGCAAAGTTGACGACGCCAACACGGTTTCAGATTTCGACCCCGAAGAACAACGCCGCAAAATTTCCATCAGCACGTCGGTCGTACCCTGCGAATGGAACGGCTATAAAATCAATCTCATTGATACGCCCGGCTATATTGATTTCGCCGGCGAAATGAAAGGCGCGCTGCGCGTCGCCGATGTCGCCGTCATTTTGGTGGACGCGGTCGCGGGCATCGAAGTTGGCACCGAATTGGTGTGGCAGTATTGCGATGAATTGAATTTGCCGCGCGTCATTTACATCAACAAGATGGACCGCGAGAACGCGGATTTTGATAAAGTGGTGGACCAACTGCGCGAGCGCTATGGCAAAAGCATCGCCGCGCTCCAAGTGCCCATCGGCAAAGAATCGGCGTTCAAAGGCGAAGTCAATGTCGTGAGCCGCAAGGCGTTTCTCGGCAAAAGCGAAGGCGTCATTCCGACGGAATTACAAGACACGGTCGAAGCGCGCCGCGGGCAATTGGTCGAAATCGCGGCCGAAAGCAGCGACGCGCTGATTGAAAAATATTTTGAAACGGGCGAACTGAGCGAAGAAGAAATTCGCACAGGATTGGAACACGGCGTCGCGGGCGGCACGCTCGTACCCGTGTTGTGCGGTTCTGCCACGCAAAATATCGGCGTGGATTATTTATTGAAATTTTTCGCCGACTATACGCCGTCGCCCGTCGAAATGCCCCCGCAAATCGCGCTCCACAGCGCGACGCAAAAAGAGGAAAAATTAAACGGCGGCGATACGGGCCCCCTCGCCGCGTTCGTATGGAAAACCCAAGCCGACCCGTACGTAGGCAAGCTGACGTATTTCCGCGTATATTCGGGAACGATGCAATCTGATTCGCGCGTCAACAACTCGCGAACGAACGGCGAAGAGCGCATCGGTCAACTCTATGTCTTGCGCGGCAAAGAACAATTGCCCATCAAACATATTTACGCGGGCGACTTGGGCGCGGTGGCAAAACTCGGCGACACCTCCACCAATGACACGTTGTGCGACAAGGCGCATCCGCTCGAACTCGCCAAAATTTCGTATCCCAATCCGGTCTATTCCGTCGCGC